>Ga0080064_1000422_pt1 | contig 57274 bp, 43 predicted proteins | sample Subgrocontami54m_FD_69260 | JGI IMG/M metagenome (GOLD analysis project Ga0080064, IMG submission 69260) | Subsurface groundwater microbial communities from S. Glens Falls, New York, USA - GMW46 contaminated, 5.4 m (SPADES assembly) (version 2) ... | reverse complement strand
GGCCAACCTGACCGGCCAGGTGCGTAACATTGCCGAGGTGACCACCGCGGTGGCGAACGGCAACCTGTCGAAGAAGATCACGGTGGACGTGAAGGGCGAAATTCTGGAGCTGAAGAACACCGTCAATACCATGGTGGACCAGCTCAATTCCTTCGCCTCGGAAGTGACGCGCGTCGCGCGCGAAGTGGGCACCGAAGGCAAGCTCGGCGGCCAGGCCCAGGTGCCCGGCGTCGCCGGTACCTGGAAGGACCTGACCGACAACGTGAACATGATGGCCGCCAACCTGACCGGTCAGGTGCGCGGCATCGCCGACGTCGTGACCGCGGTGGCGCAGGGTAACCTGCGCCGCAAGCTGACGGTGGACGCCAAGGGCGAAATCGCCTCGCTGGCCGAAACCATCAACGGCATGATCGAGACGCTCGCCACCTTCGCCGATCAGGTGACCAACGTGGCGCGCGAAGTGGGTATCGAAGGCAAGCTCGGCGGCCAGGCACGCGTGCCCGGCGCCGCCGGCCTATGGCGCGACCTGACCGACAACGTGAACCAGCTGGCCGCCAACCTGACCAACCAGGTGCGCGCCATCGCCGAGGTGTCGACCGCGGTGACCAAGGGCGACCTGACGCGGTCGATCACCGTGGAAGCGTCGGGCGAGGTGGCGGCGCTGAAAGACAACATCAACGAGATGATCCGCAATCTGAAGGATCAGACGCTCAAGAACACCGAGCAGGACTGGCTGAAGACCAACCTCGCGCGGTTCACCCGCATGCTGCAGGGCGAGCGCGATCTCGCCACCGTCTCGAACATGGTGCTGTCGGAACTGGCGCCGCTGGTCAATGCGCAGCACGGCATGTTCTATGTCGCGGACAAGGACGAAGACGGCAACCTTGGGCTTGCCTTGGCGGCGAGCTATGCCTTCAATCACCGCAAGCATCTCTCGCACCGCTTCAAGTTGCGCGAGGGCCTGGTCGGCCAGTGCGCCTACGAGAAGTCGCGTATTCTTCTGACCAACGTGCCGCGCGACTACATCCAGATCGTATCCGGCCTGGGCGAGGCGCCGCCGCTCAACGTCATCGTGCTGCCAGTGCTGTTCGAAGGCGAGGTCAACGCCGTGATCGAACTGGCCTCGTTCAGCACATTCAGCGAAACGCACCAATCGTTCCTCGACCAGTTGATGGAAGCGATCGGTATCGTGTTGAACACCATCGCCGCCAACATGCGGACCGAAGGGCTGCTCAAGCAGTCGCAGCTCTTGACCTCGGAACTGCAAGCACAGCAGGGCGAGCTGAAGAAAACCAACGACCGGCTGGAGCAGCAGGCCAATACGCTGCGCCAATCGGAAGAGCTGCTGCGCACCAAGCAGGAGGAATTGCAGCGGACCAATGCGGAGCTGGAGGACAAAGCCCAGCTGCTCTCCACGCAGAATACGCAGGTGGAGGCGAAGAACCGCGAGGTCGAGCAAGCCAAGCGCGAGCTGGAAGAGAAGGCGGAACAGCTCGCTTTGACCTCCAAGTACAAGTCCGAGTTCCTGGCCAACATGAGCCACGAGCTGCGGACGCCGCTCAACAGCCTGTTGATCCTCTCGAAGCTTCTGGCCGACAACGCGCAGGGCAATCTGAGCGGCAAGCAGGTCGAATTCGCCCGCACCATCCATCATGCCGGCGCCGATCTGCTCGGGCTGATCAACGACATTCTCGATCTGTCCAAGATCGAATCCGGCACGGTCACGCTCGATATCAGCGATACCTCCTTCGCGACGCTGCGCGATCACATGGATCGCACTTTCGCGCAGATCGCGCAGGACAAGAAGATCGATTTCTTCATCGATCTCGACAGCGACCTGCCGCGCGCGATGGCGACCGACGACAAGCGTCTGCAGCAGGTCATCAAGAACCTGCTGTCGAACGCCTTCAAGTTCACCGCCGAAGGCTATGTGCGGTTGCGGGTGTCGCGCGCAGTGTCGGGCTGGTCGCCGAGCAATGACCGGCTCAACGGCGCCGGTCCGGTCATCGCTTTCTCGGTCGAGGATACCGGCATCGGTATTCCGGAAGAGAAACAGCGGATCATCTTCGAGGCCTTCCAGCAGGCGGACGGCACGACCAGCCGCAAATACGGCGGTACCGGCCTCGGCCTGTCGATCAGCCGCGAGATCACGCGCATGCTCGGTGGTGAGCTGACGGTGAACAGCACGCCGGGCAAGGGCAGCATGTTCAGTCTCTATCTGCCGCTGAACTTCGCCCCGGCCGTCAGCACCCAGCGCGGGACTGGACCCACTTTCCGGGCGGTGACGGCGCAGAACATCATTGTGCCGGAGGCTCCGCAGAGCACCGTGCCGGACGACCGCGATGCGATCAGCCGCGGCGACGCGGTGGCGCTGATTGTCGAGGACGATCAGAGCTTTGCGTCGATCCTGCTGACCATGGCGCGCGAGGCCGGGTTCAAGGGCATTGTCACCGGCGAAGGCGCGCAGGCGATCACGCTCGCCAAGCGCTTCCAGCCGGATGCCATCACCCTGGATATCGGGCTGCCCGATATGGACGGATTTGCCCTGCTCGATCTGCTCAAGCGCAATCCGGAAACCCGGCACATCCCGGTCCACATCATCTCGGCAAACGACCAGGGCCGTGCCGGACTGAGCTTCGGGGCCTATGGCTGCAGCGGCAAGCCGGTCGAGCGCGATCGCATCATGGCGACGCTGGACGAAGCCAGAAAATTCGGCCGCCGGCCGAAACGTCTGCTGGTCATTGCGCCGGCTGAGCCGGCCGAGGCCATCGCCAAACTCGCCGGCAGCGACGACATCGAGATCGACTATATCTCCGATCCGGCCGAAGCCCGCGAGGCGCTGACGAACGGCGATCACGACGGCGTGGTGCTCGACCTTAGCGATCCGGACACTTTGGTCGCGGAGCAAGCGGAATTCTTCCGCGATATCGAGATCCCGGTTGTAGCCTTCGTGCCGCGCTCTCTGAGCGACGACGAAGAGAAGGAGCTCGTCCGGTTCGGCGAACCGGAACGGACGCGGATCGTCCGCGACGCGGCGCAACTGCAAGACGACGTAGCGCTCATCCTGCACCGGACGTTCGAGAATCTTCCGGTTGAGACTCGGGCGGCGCTGCAACAGCTGCGCCGCTGCGACCCGCTGCTCTCCGGGCGCAAGATCGTGGTGATCGACGACGATATCCGCAACATCTTCTCGCTCACCAGCGCGCTCGAAGAGCACGGCGTCGAGTTGCACTATGCGGAAAGCGGACACTCCGGCATCGAGCTGCTGCAGCGGATGTCCGACGTCGATGCCGTGCTTGTGGATATCATGATGCCGGACATGGACGGCTATCAGACCATCCAGGAGATCAGGGACATGGCGGAATTCTCCTCCTTGCCGGTGATCGCGGTCACCGCCAAGGCGATGAAAGGCGACCGCCAGAAATGCATCGAAGCCGGCGCCAATGACTACATTTCCAAGCCGGTTGACATGGAACGGCTGGTCTCGGTCCTGCGGGTCTGGTTCCAGCGTAGCGCCAAGGGGCCGTCGCAGCCCACTGGCATCGACAATGTGCTAACCTTTCCCTCGCTGGCGGGATAACCCTTGAGCGCAAGAGCGGTACCAGTGCTGGAAGTTTCGCCGGAATCAACTGTGCCTTCGTCCCCGGCGGATGCGCCGAAGGCCAGGATTCTCATCGTCGACGACGACGAGCGCACCACGCTTGCGGTCTCGACGGTGCTGGCGGATCTTGGCCAGACGCTGGTGATCGCCCATTCTGGTGAAGAAGCCCTCAAGCATCTCCTGCACGACGACTTCGCGATCATCCTCCTCGACCTGCACATGCCGGGGATGGACGGTTACGAGACCGCGGCGCTGATCCGCGCCCGCCAGCGCACGCGGCACATTCCCATCGTGTTCCTGACCGCGGTCTTCCGCGACACCACGCACCTATTGCAGGCCTATTCGGCCGGCGCCGTGGACATGGTGTTCAAGCCGGTCGATCCGATCGTGCTCAAATCCAAGGTCGCGGTGTTTGTCGACCTTTACCTGAAGCAGGCCGAGATCAAGCGCGCTGCGGATGTGCGGCACCGCCTGCAAGAGGAGAATTTCCGCGTCCGCACCGAGAAGTTCAAGGCCGAGCAGGCGTTGCGCCGCACGGAAGAGGACTATCGTCTGCTGGTCAACGGAGTCCGGGATTATGCGATCTATATGCTGGATCCGCGGGGCTGCGTGGCCAGCTGGAACGTCGGCGCCTGCCGGATCAAACAGTATTCCGCCGACGAGGTCATCGGAAAGCATTTTGGCCACTTCTATACCGAAGAGGATCGGCGCAATGGCGAGTCCGAGCGCGCGATCCAGATAGCAACCGAGCAAGGCAAATACGAGGCCGAGGGCTGGCGCGTCCGCAAGGACGGCAGCCTGTTCTGGGCCAGCACCATCATCGATGCGATCTATGATGAAAGCGGCGCGTTGATCGGCTTCGCCAAGATCACACGGGATATCACCGAAAAGAAGGATACGCAGGCGGCCCTCGACCAGGCCCGCGAGCAGCTTTCGCAGGCGCAGAAGATGGAGGCCGTCGGTCAACTGACCGGCGGTATTGCGCACGACTTCAACAATCTGCTGACGATCGTCCTCGGCAATATCGACCTGCTGGAACGTCGCGGCACCGACGACCGGATGCTGCGCCAATTGGGGGCGATGCGGCATGCCGCCGAGCGCGGCCGCAGCCTGACCGGACAGTTGCTGGCGTTTTCGCGGCGTCAGCACCTCAATCCGGAGCCGATCGAGGTCAATACGTTGCTGCGGCGGTTCGTGCCGCTGATCCAGCGCGCCACGGGTGAAAGCATCGTTCTCAGGATAGCCGCGTCGGACGAGGCCGCGGTCTGCGAAGTCGATCCGTCGCAGCTGGAAACCTCGCTGCTCAATCTGGCGGTCAATGCGCGCGACGCCATGCCCGAGGGCGGTGCGGTCGAAATCTCGGTGCGCTTGGCCGACCGCGCGCCGGAATTGCTGACGCAATATCCCGAGGCGCCGTCCGGGCCCTGGATCGTCTTGTCGGTGCAAGACGCCGGCGTCGGCATGCCCCAGCAGGTCGCCGCGCGCGCGTTCGAGCCGTTCTTCACCACCAAGGAGCCCGGCAAGGGCAGCGGCCTCGGCCTGTCGCAAGTCTATGGATTCGTGACCCAGTCCGGAGGTTTTGTCACGCTGAGCAGCGCGATCGGGCAGGGCACGCAAATCTCGATCTATCTGCCGCCCTCCAGCAAACCCGTCGTAGAATCGCGGGCCGAGCAACCCGACTGTGATCCGGTAACGACCAAGGCCGAAACCGTCTTGGTGGTGGAAGACGATTCGGGCGTCCTGGCGCTGACCAGCGAGATGCTCAACGAGCTCGGCTATCAGGTCATTACCGCGTCCGACGCCAAGAGCGCGCTGGAGGTTCTGCAGCGCGAGCCCAATGTGGATCTGGTCTTTACCGACGTGGTCATGCCCGGCGGGCAGACCGGCATCCAGCTCGCGACTGCGGCGCGCGAGCTGCGACCGGGCATCAAAGTGCTGCTGACCTCGGGTTATACCGGGGAGGCATTGGCGCGCCACCAACCGGCGGAATTCAATTTACCGCTGATCCCGAAACCGTTCCGGCAGTCGGAGCTGGGCGGGCGGCTGCGGACGATTCTCGACAGCGATTCCGCCGCTTAGTTGGAATTGGATTCAGCCGATTCCGATATGCAATCCAGCTTTTTCGTTAAGGATGGATCGCCGGGTCTCGCCGCTCCGCGGCGGCCCGGCGATGACGGCGGAGGAATCAGCAGATGTTTCTCACTTGAACAGCTGATTGTAGAAGCCGTCCCAGCGATCGAGCCCCTTGGCGATGATCGCCGGCGACAGCACCGTGGCGGTGAAGCCGCCCTTCTCGGGAATCAGTTCCGGGACGGTCGGCGGCACGTCGGGACGCGACGGAAGATAGCCGGCCTTCTGGAAGATCTGCTGGCCTTCCGGCGAGGTCATGAACTCGATGAATAGCTGCCCGGCATTCGGATGCGGCCCGTTCCGGGTCAATCCCGCCAGACCGGGATTGACGGTGGCCGGGCTCAGCCGGAGCCATTCGGCGGGTGCCCCTTTGCCGGCGCTGATCGCGGCGTGGTGATTGAAAATCTGCAACGCCATCGCATGTTCGCCGGCGATCACCTGGTCGAGCACGGCGCGGGCGCTGGCGTGGATCGATTTGATGTTCTGCTTGCTCAGCTTGCGCAGGTAATCCATCCCACGCTCTTCGCCCATGCTGTGCAGCACATTGCCGATGAAGCCGGCCGCGCCGGAGACATCATTCGGCTTCCAGACAATCTTGTCCTTCCAATACGGCGTGAGCAGGTCGTCATAGCTTTTCGGCCGCTGCGCCGCCGGCACCAGCGTGGTGTTGATGCCCGGGGTCAGCACATAGAGGTTCGAGGATACCCAGTAGCGGTCCGGATCCCGGTATTGCGGCGGCAGCTCGTCGCTGTTGGCGGTGCTGAACTGGCGGATCGCCCCGGCTTCGATCAAGGCATGCAGTCCGGAGGTGAGGCCGAAGACGTCGGCCATCATGCGCCCGGCCTTGTGCTCGTTCAGCAGCTTGATGATGTTGAATTGACTGTCGCCGCGCGAAAAGCTGACCTTGATGCCGTATTTCGCCTCGAACGCGGTGGTCAGTGGCCGCACCACCTGATCGACGATCAGGTCGGTGTAGTAGACCACCTGGCCTTCCTGCTTGGCCTTGGCGATCAGCTCGGGGCTGACCTCTGCCGCTTGCGCACCGGTGATACAGGCCAGGGCCGCGCAGCCGGTAATGGCGAGATGGCGCATAGGCTTTGAGCCCGCAAAGATCGTCATGGAGCCGTCTCTCCCGCTGAGTGTCTGACGCTGGGCCGATTATGGTGCAAGGTTTCGTCGCGCCTCAATAGGGTCGCGGCCAAGCAGATCGTTGTTCACCGCGAATCGGCGCAACGTTCAGTTGCGCAGCACGACCAGCGCGTCCAGCGCCATTGCACCCCGCCCGGCGGGCAACGCGACCAAGGGATTGATATCGATGCTCTCCACCTCGTCGCGCAGATCGTGCGCCAGCCGGCCGAGTGCAAGCAAGGCGGCGAGCACGCTGTCCCGGTCGGCGGGCGGCACGCCACGATAGCCTTGCAGCAGGCGGCCGGCGCTGGTGCGCTCAATCATCGCCTTCGCCTGCCACGGCGGCAGCGGCACCGCGCCGAAGCTGACATCCTTGTGCAATTCCAGCAGCACGCCGCCGGTGCCGAACATCACCACCGGGCCTACTTCCGGATCGCGCTGCACGCCGAGCACCAGTTCCAGCCCGCCCAAGATCTGCTGCGCCACCAGAACCCGATCGAGCCGCGCGCCGGGCCGGGCGCGCGCGAGATTTTGCGCCAGGCGGCCGTAGGCCGTGCGCATTGCGTCGTCGCTCGCAATGCCGAGAATAACCCCGCCGATATCCGACTTGTGCTGCACCTCGGTGGAGACGAGCTTCAGCACGACCGGATATCCGATTGCCTGGGCGGCGCGCACGGCGTCCTCAATCCCGTTTGCCAATATTTCCCGCGGCGTTTGAATGCCGTATGCGCGCAGCAGCTCCTTTGAGTCCGTTTCATTGAGCACAGTGCGTCCATCGTCTGCCGGCTGCCGGCGCTGCAGGATCGCGGCGACGTCCGGCCGGTGCACAGGCGGCGATTGCACCGCCGAGGAATCCTCGGCAAACTGCGCGCGCGACGCGCCATAGCGCCCGGCGGCGCCCACTGCCTGCAAGGCCTTGTCCACTTCCTGCAGGATCGGCAGATGGGTCAGCTCTGACCGGAAGCTGCGGGTGAAATCCGAAAACATGTAGGAGATCATCGACACCACGGCGACTGGCTTCGATCCGTTGGCGACCATCTGGTCGACCCGGCGCAGGTTCTCAATCTTGTTGTTGGTCCGGGGCGCCGGCGGCAGCTCTTCCTGCACCATCAGCACGTCGATATTGGGATCCGCCAGCAGCGCCTCGACGCAGCGGAAATAAGCCTCGTTGCTGCTGAGCACCGCAAAGCCACCGTCGAGCGGATTGCCGAGCGAGGTGCCGACGCCCAGCACCGCGCGCAATTGCTCCGTCGTCTCCGGCTGCAACTGCGGAAAGGATATGCCGTGGCGCTGCGCGGCCTCCAGCATCAGGCCCTTGAGCCCGCCGGAAAATGTCAGCGCCCCCAGCCGGGGCCCGCGCGGCAGTGGGGCAAAACTGAAATATTCAATCAGTTCAACGGCTTCATCGAGGGTATCGACCCGCACGACGCCAACCGTTTCGGCCACCGCGTCGAAGCAGTCGAGCGATCCCGCCAGCGATCCGGTGTGTGCGAGCGCCGCTTTGCGGCTCTCCTCGGAGCCGCCGATCTTGACCGCGACAATAGGTTTGCCGGCATCGCGGGCATATTGGCAGGCGCTCCTGAAGGCGTCGGCGTCCCTGATCGCCTCGATGAAGCACGCAATGACTTTGACGTCGCCATCGTCGATCAAGTAGCGGATGTAATCGGCGGTGGAGAGACCGATCTCGTTGCCGCTGGTAAGCACATAGCTTGCATGCACCGCCCGGCTGGCGAGCGTGCGGTAAAGCGCCATCACGATGCCGCCGCTCTGCCCGATAATGGCGACCGGTCCGCGTTGGATGGTGACGATGCGGTCGTCCGGGACGGTGAGGAGATTGTGCGGCGCCGCTAGATTGCCGAGACAATTGGGTCCGGAGACCGCGATGCCGGCGCCGTCGATCGCCTGCTTCAGCGCCTCGGCCAGCGCGCGGCCGTCCGCGTCGCCGCCTTCGCCAAAGCCACCGGAAAACACGGTCGCGCTACGCGCCGCGACCCGCCCCGCCTCGACCACGGTTTCCACCGCTCCCGCGCCGGGCACGATGATCACCACGTGATCGGGTTGCTCCGGAATATCCTGTAGATTCGGATAGCAGGTCTCGCCGCCCCATACCGTCTTGTTGCGCGGATTGACCGGATAGATCGGGCCGGGAAATCCCACCCGCCGCAGCGATTGCCAGACCCGCTGCGACCAGTTTCCCGGCCGGTCGCTGGCCCCGACGATGGCGATGTTGCGCGGCGAGAGCAGCGCGCGCACGCCCGCCAGCCGCTGTTCCTGGGTCAGCGCGGGAGCCATCAGGCGATCGCAGCGAGCGTTGCCGGCCGAGGCGTCAATCGATCTTAGCTCCCGATTCACGCACGATGCGCTCCCATTTCGCCGCGTCGGTTTTTACGCGCTCGGCGAATTGCGGCTGCGTTTCGACCAGCGGATCGACAAAACTGGCCTCCACGCGTCTTTTGAGATCGGGGTCGTCGTGCACCGTACGCGCATATTCGTTCAGGCGCTGCAATATTTCCGCCGGCGTGCCGCGCGGCGCGAACAGCGCGAACCAGGTCTGCGCCTCAAAACCGGGGAATCCCTGCTCGGCGAAGGTGGGAACATCGGGCACATAAGGCATCCGCTTCGGTGTGGCGGCGGCCAGCACGCGTAGCGTGCCGTTGCGCACAAACTGCATGTGCGGACCCATGGACACGAAGGTCGCCTGCACATCGCCGCCGATGATGGCAGTGGTGGCGGGACCGGTGCCTTTGTACGGCACCACCACGAGCTTGACGCCGGAGCGCCGGGCGAACTCGCTCTGCGCCAGATCCGGCGTGGTGCCGGCGCCGGCGCCCGCATAGCTGATCTTGTCCGGGTTGGCCTTGGCGTAGGCGAGGAATTCTTGCAGGTTTTTCGCCGGCACCTTGCCGTTCACCACCAGAAACAGCGGAACCGTCCCGACCGGACCGACCGGCACCAGCTCGGTCAGCGGGTCGAAGCTCATGGTTTTGAACAGATAGGGATTGATGACGATATTGCCGGTATTGGCGAAGCCGAGGGTGTAGCCGTCGGCCGGCGACTTCGACAGCGCGTCCATGGCGATGTTGCCGCTGCCGCCGGGGCGGTTGTCGATCACATGCGCCTGCCCGGATTTAGCGGTGATATGCGCGCCGAGGATGCGCGCGAGGAGATCGGTGACGCCGCCCGGCGAGGTGGAAACGATGATCCGGATCGGCTTGTTGGGATAGTTTTGCGCCACGGCGGCCGAGGCACCGAACAGGACGAGCATCGTCGCCATCATCAGCTTGCAACTCTTCATTGCGTTTCTCCCTGTCGGCCGTTTGCTACTTGCTCTCTTGTACCGCCCGCATCTCCGCCGCGAAGTCCTCGAAAGCGGAGCGGACGGTAAAGCGCGGCTCCCATCCGAGATGCCGCTTGGCGCGCGAGATATCGAGCGGCACCTGCTTGGACTTCGGCGGTTCGCCCGCTTCCACTTGATATTGCAGGCCTGGAAAGATCGATTTCACCGCGTCCAGAACCTCGGAAAACGGCGTGACCATGCCGTTGCCGATATTGAAGACCGTTTCCGGCGGCCGCGCGACCGTGGCGGCCAGTTCCACCGCGCGCCCCATGTCCTTGGCGTAGATATATTCGTTCGCCATGGTTTCCGACGACGGAATGCGGGCAGCTTTGCCGGTGAGGCCGGCTTCCAGCAGCTTCTGCATTTTGCGCCCGCCGCTCGAGCCCGACCAGAAATGCCCAAGCCCGAACACATTGGCCGGGCGCAGCATCATCAGTTCGAACCCATAGGCGTCCGCATAAGCTTCCAAGATCAATTCCTTCGCCACCTTGTAGTTGCCGTAGCCGCGGCTGCCGCCGCGCGGGAAGTCCTCCGTCACCGGTTCGTTGGATTCGCGGCGGCGGTCATAGACACCGAACGTGCTGAGATGCACCAGCCGCCGCACCCCGGTCAGCCGCACCGCCTCTGCCACATTGCGGGTGCCGCCGAGGTTGATGTCGAAGGCATTGCTCAGCGATTGCTGCACGCGGGCGCCGATCAGGCCGGCGGTATGCACCACGGTGTCGGCGCCATGCGCCCGGATGGTTTCGACCAGGGCGGGCAGGTCGCGCACGTCGTGACGGACCAGCGCATAGTTTCCTTCGCCCAGCTTCATGCGCAGGAAATCCGCCCGCGGCTCCGGGTCGAGAAACACGACCGCTTCGCCGCGCGCCAGAGCCTCTTTGGCAAATGCGGTGCCGATCAGCCCGGCGCCGGTTACCAGCGTTGCCATGAATTCATCCCGTGCCCCCGGGAGGGGGCGAGCACGGACTATAGCACCGGACGGCGCGGCACTAGCGGCGCGGCGGGCCGCTCTGCTCGACGGTTTTCGGGTCAGCCAGTTGAAGCGCGCGGGCCGGGTCCACCAGCCCGGCGCCGAACTGGTCGTTGGGGCCGAGGCGTTTTGCGCTGGCCATCAGGATGCGGCGGATATCGGCCGGTTTGAGACTGGGATTGCGCTCCAGCAGCAAGGCCACGATCCCGCTCACATGCGCGGTCGCCACCGACGTTCCCGTCGTCATCTGATAGGTGCCTTCGGGCGCCGGAACGAAGATGTCGACCCCGGGCGCCGCCACCGCGACATGCCCGCCGCGATTGGCGCGGGTAAACAGCTTGTCGTCGATGTCGGTGGCGGTGACCGCGATGACGTTGCGATCTGCCGCCGGATAGAGCGGGCGTGAATTGGGTCCGGCATTGCCGGCAGCGGCAATGAGCACGATGCCGCGGTCATAGGCGGTCTTCAGCGCCCGCTCCAGCGAAGGGTCGCGCGGTCCGGCAAAGCTCATATTGACGATGCGGGCGTTGTTGTTGGCCGCCCATTCCAGTCCCTTGAGGATGTTGAAGGTGGTGCTTTCGGCGCTCCCACCGCCGCCGCTGAAGGCATTGATGGCGAGCAGCCGCGCGCCCGGCGCGACGCCCATCAGGCGGCGCTGCGCGGCAATGGCTCCAGCCATGCCGGTGCCGTGGGAATGCGGCTTGCCGGGGCCGGCGGCGTCGAAACGCTCGGCGATGGCGTCTTTGAGATCCGGATGCGAATAGTCAATGGCCGAATCGATCACCGCGACGCGGATGTTGGCGCCCCTCACCAGGCGATGGATGTCGGAAAGTCGCAGCTTGGACGGAACGTATTGCGCGGCGTCGCCCGGCTGCTGCTGCGGGATGGCGGCCGGCTCGGTCTGCTGCTGAGTCGCGAATACGTACATTGGCTGCGCGCCGTTGACGATCTGGAACGGCACCAGTCGCTGGATGGCCTGGTTGAGCGTCATTCCCGGGGGGAGCCGGAACTGATAGGCGGTCTTGCCGATCAGATCGAGCCGCTGCGAGCCGATGATGGTCAGGCCCAGCTGACGCGTCACCTGCTCGAGCCGTTCCCGGGAAATGTTGGAGTCGATCTGCAGCAGCACTTCGTTCTTGATGAAGCCGGTTTCGCCAAGCGGCGGGACGAAGAAGAAGCGGCCCGGGCCGGCGTCGATCTGTCCCGGAATCCGGTCGCGCGGCCCGGTTTGCCGTTGTTGCTGCGGCTGGGTCAGTGGTTGCGTGTTGACCACTTCGCCGGGCGTGAGCGACACGAGCATCAGGTCCTTGGTGAGGTCGTTTGTCTGCTGTTGCTGCGGCGGAGCGTCGTTGCCGTCCGGTGGCGGCAGTTGACCCGATCGGAACGTGTCGCAGGTGGGGTCGTCGCACCTTGCGAGGACCTCCGGATAGGCCGGCAGCGACGACGGATTGTTCTGGCCGATCTGTGAGCCGGTGGTGCTGCCGGGGCCGCCGCTGACGTTGCCGGAGCCGGACGAATTGGTGATCGTGCCGGTCGGGAAGCTGGTCAACGGAAACTGCCCGGCGGGAATATTGATGAACGTGGCGTTGGCGCCGACAAAGCCGCCGATCACGCTGTTGGGACCTCCGATGGCGTCACCTGCGGAGGTGGACTGGTCGATGGTGCCGAAGTTCACGCCGGCGAATCCGCCGATCACATTATTGCTGCCGGTGCCGGTCACGTCGGCGCTGGCCGTTGTGAACGAGTTCTGGATCAGGCCCAGATTGAGGCCGGCGAATCCGCCGAGCAGGCTGTCCGAGGTGCCGCTGACCGGCCCGGATGAGCTCGACGCCATGATCCAACCGGCATTGACCCCGACGAAGCCGCCGACCCAGCTGTTTGCGCCCGAGCTGGAGACCGCGCCCGACGCCGTGGATTGATTGATGAAGCCGTTGATGAGCGCGCCGACGAGGCCGCCCAGAACGCTGTCGTGGCCGCCGCTGACGTTACCCGTCGCCGATGTGTTGTTGAAGATGCCGCCGTTGCTCGCCCCGGTCAGGCCGCCGGCGACGCTGTTAGTGCCGACGGTCACGTTGCCGCTGGCGCTCGAGTCGGTGATGAAGCTGACATTGTTGTACCAGTCGCCGCGAATACAGCCGCCGCAATCGCTGTTGTCGGACGGACCATTGTTGCCGGTGAGGCCGCCGGCCTGGCTGTAGTCGCCGGCCATCACGTTTCCGGTCGCGAACGAATCCGCGATGATGCCGGAATTGTCGCCGACCAAGCCGCCGACGAACAGATAGGCGACATTGAGCATTCCGACGTTTCCGGTCGCATGCGAGCTCAGGATCACGCCCTGATTGGTCCCGACCAGCCCGCCCAGAACGGTCATTTCGTGGTCGCCAGTCCCCGCCGCGCCGGTGACATTGCCACTGGCAAACGCGTTCTCAATCAAGCCGTCGCTGTAACCGACGAGTCCGCCGGCTGTCCCGCGGCTGCCGACGCTGACGGCGCCGGCCGCGCACGACCAGGAAACGCCTTGATCGCAGGCGGTGTTCGCCGGCGGCGTGTTCGTGCCCGTGATCGTTCCCTGGTTCACCCCGACCAGTCCGCCGATGACCATCCCCTGCGGTCCGTTCGCGGTCGCAGTGACGTCACCGAACGCCTGGGAATCGGTGATCATCGAGCCGGGCGAGTTGTAGCCGGCAAGGCCGCCGGCGCCACCCCATGGACCGGTCTTGGTGACGTTGCCGGTCGCGTTGGAGTCGACGATGAAACCGTTCGCGCCGGCCGGGACACCAAACCCATTGCTGCCGACCAGGCCGCCGGCCCAAGCGGACGCGCCGGCGGTGACGCTGCCTTCCGCGGACGAGTTGCTGATGGTCGAGCCGGCGACATTGGCGCCGACCAGTCCGCCGGCGATATTGAAATTGCAGGAACCGGGGCAGGCGCCGCCATCGCCGACGGTCACGGCGACGTCCGCGTGCGACTGCGTGATCATTGCGGCAATGTTGTTCTGACCTAGAAATCCGTTCTGCCCGACCAGACCGCCGGCGACGACGCCGACGATCGATCCGCCATTGACCTGGCCTTGCGCGGTGACGTTGCTGATCGTCCCGGCATTGCTTCCCGCCAATACGCCGACCCACTGCGAGAACACGCTCGAATCGAAGCCCGGATTCGCGTTCACATTGGCGTTGGTGAGATTGAGATTGCGGACGATGCCGGACGCCTCGATGGTGCTGAACAGCCCGATATTGCGGGTGGTGGGATCGTTCGGCGCAAGGGTCAGGTTGTCGATGGTATGGCCGAGGCCGTCGAACACGCCGGCGAATTGCCCGAGCGGCGCGAAACTTTCAACCGAAACGAGATCGATGTCGCGGCCGAGCGCGTAGTTGCCGGACAGATTCTGGCTGATGTCTTGCAAATTGGAGGGGGTGTTCACCAGCATATAGGCGGTGAACTGGCTCGCGGAAGCGAAAGTCACGCCACGTGTGCCGCCGCCTTGACCTGTCGGCGTGAAATCGGTCGGAATCGGGAAGCTCGCGGGATTGTAGTAAAAGTCCACTTTGCCGGTGCTGTTCGTCCAATCGACCCGGCTACCCATCGTATTTTGCGTGAAGTTGATGGTGCCGAATCCGGTGCCTGTACTGTCGGCGCGCATGATGAGGTTGCCGGCATCAGTATTCGAAATCGTTACGCCGTCGCTCAAGTTAATGTTGCGATACGCATTGAACGTCAGCGTGGCGCTGGTAGCCCAAGTCACGCTGGCATTGATGAAAATGTCGCCGTTCTGCCCGCTGGCACTTGAATTGTTGTCGGTGGCAATAACGAGATTGCTGGTGAGAAGAGCAGTCTGGACCTGCGCCGCGGTCATCTCCGAGGCGCCGGCGGGGGCGCTGCCGAAGACGAGGGTGATGTAGTAGTCGAGCGGATCGAGCAGCAGCGTTCCGAACGTGCCATCCGGCGCGCGCAGGTCGGCAACACCGCGGTACGAGAGATACTTGCCGGACACTTCGACAAAACCGCCTTTGCCGGACGTGTAGGGAACCGCGGCGATCGGCGCGTCCTCGCCCGAGGTCAGCCCGCCGCGCGCCAGGATGGTGCCGGAATATTTCATCACATCGTCGGCCCAAAGAATCACCTTGCCGCCGTTGCCGCTGTCGATCGCCGAGGCATCGATGGTGGTGCCGGCGTCGACGGTCACCGTCGAGGCGGTCGGCACCGTATAGGGCTCCAGCTTGGCGCTCGGATTGTTGATGATGCCCTTGTTTGGATCGCCGCCGCCCCAGTCGCCACCGATCAAAACGGTGCCGCCGCCGGCGCGGCCGGACACGTCGATACTCGCGCCGGTCACTTCGATATTCTCGCCGCTGACCACCAGCGTGCCGCCCTTGGTGCCGGCATCTTTTCCAGCCGCGGAAATCTTGCCGGAAATCTTGATGGTTTGTTTCGGCGCCCCGCGCGGCTTGCTGGAGGCAGTGGCGGCGTTGAGCACGATCATGCCCTTGTGCTCGCCGATCGTGTTGGCCTCGATCACCCCGCTGGTATTGATCACCGAATCGAGCACATAGCGCGCCGCCGCCGCCGTCAGCTCGACCCGCCCGCCATTGGCTTCGATCGTGCCGTCGTTGGTGATCAGCGATTTGAGCGGTTTTCCGGTCGCCACGTCGATGACGTTGGCGGTGATCTCGTCATTGGCGGCGAGCGTGATCAGCTTGTCGCCATAGAAGTCGAGGGTGAATGCGTTGCCGGCGGCCAGCGCGACGGTACCCAGCGTCGCGCTGATGGTGCCGGAATTGCGCACGCCCGGCGCCACCAGCGCGGCAAAGCCGCCATTGGCAGCCGTGATCGTTCCCAAGTTGACGATCGAGGCATCCGGCCGGCCCGCAATGTTGAACTTGTAGCGGCCGGCCATGAAGTCGGCATTCTTGATATCGCTGGTGGTGGCGAGGAAGCCGCCGGTATTGACGACGGAGCCCGCTCCAAACAGGAATCCGTCACGATTGATCACGAACACCCAGCCGTTCGCGAGCAGCGTGCCGAAGATTTCGGTCGGCCCGAGGCCGCCGGTCACGCGATTGAGCACCACCGAGTTCTTGCCCGGCTGAATGAAGCGGGTGAGTTCGCCCTTGGCGATGTCGAATGAGGACCAATTGATGATCGCCTTGTCGGTCCATTGGCGGATGATGACATTGCCGGTACCGAGGCCGTCGATGTTCGCCTTGCCGTCGATGATGTGTGGATCTTTCGGTCCGGCGGCCGACGGCGCCAGTCCAAGCGCCAGCAGCGCGGTGGTGGCCAGCAGCAGTTTGCGGAAGGAGGACGACATCGGGTGTTCCCCTCAATACCGTGCAGTCACGATGAAAAAGCCCCGCCACTCTTGCGCGCGCGGACCATCCAGCACTTTGGCGGCCGAGAAGTCCGCGGTGACGATATTAGGCCAACCCAGCCGCAGTCCAACCCCGGCCGATGCGGCATCGACCTTATCGGGAGTCCCCGGAGCGGGGGCGAAATTCCGCAGCCAGGCGCGGTCGGCGAAGCCATAGGCTTGCAGCTGGCTGAACCAGACGTGCGGCAGATCATAGCGCAACTCCCCGAGCATGATGGCGCAACTGTCGGCGGTCAGTTCGGAGGGGTCGAAGGCGCGCCCGAAGGCGCGCCCGCCGTAGCCGCAGAGCTCGGGCGAGAGCAGTCCGGTCAGCGCATGTTGCGCATAAGCGGCGAGGAACAGCGAGGTCCTGGCGAACAGCGGCTGCAGGCGGGTGAAGGTCGCTTCGAATTTGCCGAAATCGACCTGGCCGCTGGCGCGCGACGACATCTGGTTGTCATTGGCCGTGCTGCCGAAGCCGCGAAAGCCGCGGCTGTAGGTGAGGTTGATCTGGTTGACGGCGGCGAAGACATCCGCGTAATCGACTTCCAGCCTGCCGCGCACCCCGCGCAAACGATCGATGGTGTTGACGTCGCCCAGCATGTCGCTGCGGTCGTCGCTGGCAAAGCCAAGGACGGTGACCGTCAGGTTGCGCTCGCGGCTGCGGATGAACGGATAGCTGAACCCGGCTTCGACGATTGCGCTGTTGGTTTTGTATTCCAAAAGCTCCAGCACCGTCGTTCCGGGGCGGCCGTGGCCATAACTGGCATTGGCAAAAGCGGCGAGGCCTTCGCCGGTGAGCACATGGCGATAGCCGGCGGCAAAATATTGCAGCTCCCTGGTCTGCCAGGCGCCCGCATGGGTCACGGTGAAGGCTTCGTGGATGCGCAGCAAATTGTTGGCGGTGACGCTGGCCATGTATTGATGCGGGCCGCGCGCTTTGCTGCCGCGGTTGTCGACGCGCGCCAGCGCATCGAAATGCTTCTCGGTGACTTCGACCACCAGCGTCGCCGCGCCCTGCTGGGCGGCCGATGGTTTCAAGCTGTTCTTGAAGCGCAAGCCGGGAAGATCGCCGGCGAGCAGCAGATAGCGTTCGATGGTCCGGATATTGGCGGGACGCTCGCTGGTGATCCTGGCGGTGTAATAGGAGAAGAAGTCGCGATATCTGGATAGCGCAGCCGGCCATTCCACCTTGTCGACATAGCCCTCGATGATCTGGATGCGGACGATGGCGCCGCCCGGATTAAGCTCCTGCGGCGGCACGATCGCGCGCGACAGCACATAGCCGTCGGCGCCGTATTTGGCGGTGATCTTTTGCGCGAGATCGTAGACCGCTTGCAGCGAGACGGTCTCGCCGATGAGATCCTCGTAAAGCGGCGCGAGTTGCGCTGCGCTATAGACCGTCGATCCGACAATCCGGACGTCGCGGACGACCAGGATCACTTGGGCGGCGCCCGCGGGCGCCGTCGTGCTCGGAAGGGAAATCACCGTGCCGCCCGGCTGGGCGCGGGGCGCCTGCGGCTCGGTGAATCGTTCGCGCTCCCGTCCTGGCTGTTCGCCGGGCGGAATCGGCTGCGCAATGGCGGCGGCCGAAAGCAGGACCATCGCCACGGCAGCCAACCAGCTGCGGACGCAGGCGAACATAACCCCTTCCCCGCAAGTGACGGACTTCCCTAGGATTTTTTTAGAGCACACGGGGTCCATGTGCAATCATCTTGGGTGCGATATCACCGCTACTGTCTGGAAGCGTGGCCGGCAGGCAACGCTGCCCGGAGGGTGGCCGTAAACCGGGCAAAAATCGCATTTTCCGCTCGCCTGGATCGAGGCACGTGAGCCAAAAAGGGACATGGGTGGCCGTTCGCCGCCACGGGAGGCACTGATACGTGAGTAAACAGAAGGGCTACGACTACATCATCGTGGGCGCCGGCTCGGCCGGCTGTGTCCTGGCCAACCGGCTGAGCGAGGACGCGGGCGCCCGCGTGCTGCTGCTCGAAGCCGGCGGGCGCGACCGCAATCCGCTCATCCATATCCCGCTCGGCCTCGGCAAGATGCACGAATACGGCTTGTTCGATTGGGGCTATCAGACCGAGCCCGACCCCAATCTGAATGGCCGGCGGATCGAGGCGATGCGCGGCAAGGTGCTCGGCGGCTCGTCGTCGATCAACGTCATGGCCTATACCCGCGGCAATCCCGGCGACTATGACCGCTGGGCGCAGAATGGCGCACGCGGCTGGTCCTATGCCGACGTGCTGCCCTACTTCAAACGCAGCGAGACCTGGCAGGGTGGCGAGAACACCTGGCGCGGCGGTTGCGGCCCGCTCGGCGTGGAATTCGCGAGGACGCGCGACCCGCTCTTCGACGCCTGGATCGCCGCCGGGCAGGAGGCGGGGTTTCCGCATACCGAGGATTACAACGGCCGGCAGCAGGAAGGTTTCGGGCGCAGCCAATATACCATCCGCAATGGCCGCCGATCGTCGGCCGCCACCGCGTTCCTGCGGCCGGCGCTGAAGCGACGCAATCTGACGCTCGTCACCGGCGCCCATGCGACGCGCGTGCTGCTGCAAGGCGAACGCGCGACCGGTGTCGAATATCTCCGCCGCGGCAGAACGGTGTCCGCCGCCACCCGCGAGGTGATCCTGTCCGCCGGAACATTCAACACCCCGCAATTGCTGATGCTGTCCGGCATCGGTCCGGCCGCGCATCTCGCCGCCATAGGCATCAAGCCGCTCGCCGATTTGCCGGTCGGAAAAAATCTGCAGGACCATCTCGCGGTGGTGGTGTTTTTCACGCGGCCGAATGCGGGGCCGTTCCGGAACGACATGCGCCTGGATCGCATGGCTCTCAACATGATCCGCGCCTATCTGTTCGGCACCGGCCCGGCGACGGCGGTACCCGGCGGTCTGCATGCTTTTGTGAAGACGAGCCCAGGGTTGCCGGTGCCCGACATAGAATTCATGTTCCGCGGTGTGCCGGCCAGGACGCATCTTTGGCTCCCCGGCCTGCGGCCGCCCTATCCGGACGGCTTCGGCATCAGGCCGGCGCTGCTGCATCCCGAGAGCCGCGGTGAGATTCTGCTGCGCAGCGCGGATCCGCGCGATCCGCCGCGCATCGTCTACAATTTTTTCTCGGCGCCAAATGATCTGCCGCTGCTGCGGGAAGGGTTCCGGCGCGCGCGCGACGTCGCCTATCGTAAGCCGCTCGATCCCTATCGCGGCGAGGAAATCACGCCGGGCGCGGATGTCAAAACCGACGGCGAGATCGACGCCTGGATCAGAAAAACGGCGATCACCGCCCATCATCCATGCGGCACCTGCGCCATGGGCAGCGGGCCCGATGCGGTGCTCGACCTCGAGCTGCGCGTGCGGGGGATAGCAGGGCTGCGGGTGGTGGATGCGTCAGCGATGCCCGACCTGGTATCCGCGCACATCAATGCCTGCGTCATGATGATGGCGGAGAAGGCCTCCGATATGCTGCGCGGGCGGCCGCCGCCGCTGGCGGCCGAGTTGCGCGTATGATCTGACTTTTCTTGGCTACAACGGCGGACGATTCGATACCGGGCGGCAATTTCATGGCCGCTTTGTGACGCGGATGCGTTCATATTTTTTTCAAAAGCGAGTCAAACCAACTCACTAAAATTTGTGCTTCGAATACGGGCTCAATGCAACTTAGTCGCCGGGGCAGACTTTGATCTGTCGGGCGTGAGCGAGGGCTAACGTAATGACATGGAGAATGAAGTAATGAAAATCTTTATCGCTACGGTGGCGCTTGCCACCACCATCGCCTCGCCGATCATGGCGCAGCAGATGAACCGGCCCGCGCAGGATCGCTCAATGTCTCGGGCTCAGTGGCTTGCGCCAGAACAGGCCTTCGCCGCCGAAATTCAGCCTAATGCCCGAATGCATTCGCCGAATCCAGCCTTCGATGTGTACGATACCAGCGGCACCTATGCCGGCTCGGACCCCGATTCGCGAATCCGCGCCGAGTTGCGGCGCGACAATCCGCTCAACCCACAACGCGGGGACTGATCGCGGCTGCCGGGAACCAGACTCCCCGCAGGCTGAAGGTGGCAACGTCGCCGCCTCACCCAAAGTTGTTGCAAAGTTGTTGCAAAGTTGTTGGGAGCAGCCAGGCCGGCTTGGTGACAGAGCGGCTAATACGTCGCCGGCTGAACGCGCTGGAAGCGTTGTCTTGAATCTCATCCGGCCCGGCACCCGTGCCGGGCCGGCAACTCTTCAGGTCTGCCCGATGGCGGACGCTGCCGGATCAGAGGTCGAGCACCAGACGGTCGCTCTTGCAGCCGGCGCAGCAGATCATGACGCGTTTGTTTTCCGCCTGCTCTTCCTCGGAGAGGATGGCGTCGCGGTGCTCGGGAATACCGGAAATGACCCTGGTCTCGCAGGCTCCGCAAATTCCGAGCTCGCAAGAGTAGTCCACGTCGATACCGGCATCGAGCAGGACCTGCAGGATGGACTTGCCCTCGGGAATGAAGTGCTCTTCGCCGGAGCGCGCCAGTTCGACGGTAAACCCGCCCTTCTTGGCCGGCTCCGCCTTGGCGGTGAAATACTCCACGTGGATCTGGTCGGGCGGCCGGTCGGCGGACGCCGTCTCGAACGCCTTCAGCATGGGTGTCGGGCCGCAGCAATACAGGTGCGCCTCCTTCGGGGCCTGCGTTACGACATTCGCGATATCAAGAAATTTTCCCTCATTCTCATCGTCGAAGTGGAAATGGGCCGACGGCATCTTTTGCAGCGCTTCCAGAAAGGCGGCGTCGGCGCGCGAGCGGCAGGAATAATACAGGGTCCAGGCTCGTCCGAGTTTTTCCAGGCGCTGCACCATGCACCAGATCGGCGTGATCCCGATGCCGCCGGCAATCAGCACGACGTGCTTGGCGTCTTCCTTGAGCGGGAAGTTGTTGCGGGGCGCGCTGATCTTCAGCGCCTTGCCGACATGCAGCTCGTCATGGACGTAGCGCGAACCGCCGCGGCTTGCCGGGTCGCGCTTGATGCCGACGATATAGCGCTCGGGCTCGGCGTCCGGGACGGTCAGCGAATATTGCCGCACCAGCCCGTTCGGCAGATGCAGGTCGATATGCGCGCCGGGTTGGTAGGTCGGCAGAGGTTTGCCGTCCACCTGCCGGAACTCGTAAAGATTGGTATCGCGCGCGGCAAAGCGGATGTCGGTCAATCGAACGTCGATCAATGGCTCGGACGTCTTGCTGGATGCCGGAGCGGCATCGCCGACGCTTGTGGTCGCATCAGTCACGATATCGTCGTCTCCTGGCCGGGCTGGCGGACCGGTGTGTTCGCGGTATTCGACCGCAGCCCGCCCGACATGTTTGCAAGCATAGATAGTCGGCATCCCTTGCATTCCGCAACCCGTCTTGCTCGGCTATTTGAACGATAATCACGCACCGGGCGGCGACAGCGCGAGCGATATCGAACCGGCCCAAACGTGCGGCGATTTGCCAGGCAATCCGGCATCGCAGAGAAGCTGGTTTATCAATCGGCGACCCTGACATATGCTCCGTCGGCAACGGGCCGTCCCCGTCCTGCTATGGAGGCAATATTGCGCGGCTTGAGGAATATCCTGCATCGCGGGGGCTTGGCCGGATTGCTCGGCCTCGCTCTGTCGCTTTTCCAGGCGCCTGCTCATGCGCAGAGCGCACCGGGTGATCGCCCCTGGCTCGATCCGGTCTTGCTGGCTGCGGCCAAGGCCGAAGGGGCGCTGATCGTCTACTCGTCCACCAACGAGCAGGAAGGCTTGCCGCTGTTCAAGATGTTCGAGGCGGCGACCGGAATCAAAGTGCAATATGTCCGCGGCTCTGATTCCAGCCTGATGTCGCGGATGGCGATCGAGTTCCGCGCCGACCAGAAATCCTACGACATCGTGCACACCACCACGGTCAACAAGGTGCCGGCACAGATGATGGCGCAGTTCGACCCGCCGGAAGCCAAGAACATCGCCGCCAATGCGCGCGATCCCAGCCGCCGCTGGTATGGGGTCTATGCCAATTACAATTCGCCGGCCTACAACACCACCAAGGTGACGGCGTCGGAGCTGCCCAAGACCTACGAGGAGTTTCTAAAGCGCAAGGATTGGGCCGGCAAAGTCGCCATCGACGGCACCGACAATGAGTGGCTGAAAGCGATATTCCAGCACTACGGCGAGCAAAAAGGCATGCAGCTCGCCAAGGATCTGGTGGCAACGCTCAACCCGGTGGTCACCGACGGGCATCTGGCGCTCGCGCGTGCGACCGGCGCCGGGGAATATTGGATCTCGCTGAACAATTACGTGAACCTGTCGATGAACGTAAAGCTGGCTGGCGGGCCGATCGAGATCTTCGCGCTCGATCCGGTGGCGCTGTTCTTCGGCCAGGTCGGCATCAACAGCAAGGCGCCCAATCCGAACGCGGCCCGGCTTGCCGCCAATTTCATGCTCAGCAGGGAGGCACAACAATTCTATGCCAAGTTCGGCCGGTTGCCGACCCGCTCGGACGTGCAGAGCAATCCGCCCGGCGTGGTCGACATGCTGAGGCAGAAGAACGTCATCACGGTTCTGCTCAATCCGGACGAAGAGCGGCAGTGGCAGCGAACGTTCCAGTCGATCTTCCGGCAGCGCTGACGTCCACGGAGAGGGCCATAACTTGAGTCTCGCCAATGCCCGGCTCGAGTCCTCCGCAGGCGTGGCGTCGCCTTGGCGGCCGCCACGTTGGCTGCGCGCCCGCAACCTCGCGCTTGTTGCCTGCGTCATCCTCGCCGGCTGGCTGGTTTTCGTTCCCCTGGCCGCGCTGTTCTACACGGCGTTCACGGAGGACACCGGCTTCGGCTCCGGTCCCTGGTCGCTCAGCAATTTCGTCGAGGCCTATTCGAGCTGGCACATCCTGCGCCTGCTGGGCAACTCGGTCATTTTTGCCGGCGGCACGGCGCTGGTGACGCTGCTGATGGGCGGCCTGGTGGCCTGGGTGGTGGAACGCACCGATGCGCCCGGTGCCTCCTTGTTTCACGCCCTCGCGCTACTATCGTTCGCGATTCCCGGCCTGTTGATGGCGATGGCGTGGATTTTTGTGCTCAGCCCCAACATCGGCTGGGGCAACCTAGTGCTCAAGTCCATGTTCGGTTTGTCGGAGGCGCCGCTCAACATCTACACCTTGGGCGGCATGGTCTGGGCGCTGGCCAGCCACTATTTTCCGCTCGCCTATCTCTCGCTCGGCCCGGCTCTGCGTGTGCTCGACGTGCGTATGGAAGAGGCCGCGCTGGTGTCGGGAGCGCGCTATTGGCAGGTGGTACCCAAGATCACGCTGCCGCTGTTGCGGCCGGCGATCCTGTCGACGGTGCTGCTGCTGTTCGTTCTCGGCCTGGCGTCCTATGAGGTCCCGCGCCTGATCGGCCGGCCGGCGCGCATTGACGTATTCACTACGGAAATCCAGGGCGCCACCCACGGCGCGCCGCCGGAATTCGGCATTGCCAGCGCACTCAGTCTTACGCTGTTGGCGATCTGCGTCATCGCGGTATTTTTCTACCGCCGCGCAACCCGCAACGCCGAAGCCTTCGCCACCATCACCGGCAAGGGCTACATGCCGACGCGTATCAAGCTGCGGAACTGGCGCTGGCCGGTAGCGATCGGGGTGGGCGCCATGTTCGCCTTCTCGCTCGGCCTGCCGCTGATCACGCTGATCTGGCAGTCGTTCTTCCGTAACCTGGCGCAGCCGTTCATTCCGACGGCGGCAGGGGCGACGCTGGAGAACTACCAGTTCATCCTGCATTATCCGATCTTCATCGATGCGGTGAAAACCAGTGTGTCGCTGGCGGCGATGGCCGCTACGGTGGTCATGGCGGTGACCTTCGTGATGGCGTGGGTTGCCTTACGCTCGGCGCCGCGTTTCGGGTGGGTGCTCGATGCGCTCGCGTTCACGCCGATCGCGATCCCGCATGTGATCGTCGGCGCCAGCGTTTTGTTCGCCTATCTGATGCTGCCGATCCCGGTCTACAATACGATCTGGATCCTGCTGATCGCCTACGTCACCATGTATCTGCCCTATGGCATGCGGTTTTCCTCGAGCGGCATCATGCAGATTCACCGCGAGCTGGAAGAGGTTGCGGAAGTCGCGGGCGCACGCTTGAGTCACATCTTCCTTTGGATCCTGCTGCCGCTGTTGGCGCCGGTTCTGCTGGCGGCCTGGATCTATGTTTTTGTGCTTGCAGTGCGCGAGCTCGGCGCGTCGGTTTTTCTCGTCGGACCCGGAACCCATGTGCTAGGCACTATCAGCCTGACCATGTGGGAAGAGGGCGGGAGCTACGGCGCGGTGGCCGCGCTCGGTGTGATCCAGATCATCCCGCTTGTGCTGATCGTGGCCGCCCTGCGCTGGTTTGAAATGCGCGTGCAACGTCGCGCCCATGCCAGCTTGGCGCCGACCGGCGCGGCGCTAAGATAGGTCGAGAAGGAAGGAACCATTCGCGTATGTTTTCGATCGAGAACCTGCAAAAGCACTTCACCGCGCCGGGCAATGTTCAGGTCCGCGCCGTCGACGGCATCAGCCTGGCCGTGGAGACCGGCAAGCTGATCACGCTGCTGGGGCCGTCCGGTTGTGGCAAGACCACGACGCTCCGCTGCCTGGCCGGTCTCGAGCGCCCGGAAACCGGTCGCATCGTCATCGGCAACAAGGTGGTGTTCGATTCCGCGCGCAACACCTTCGTTTCGCCAAGCGACCGCGGCATTGGCATGGTGTTCCAGTCCTATGCGATCTGGCCGCACATGACGGTGTTCGAGAACGTTGCCTTCCCGCTGCGGGTGGCGCGCGACCGCAAATATTCCTCGGCCGAGATCAAGCAGAAGGTGGAGCAGTCGCTCGAAATGGTGCGCATGAGCGGCTACGAGTCGCGGCCCGCCACGCAGCTGTCCGGCGGCCAGCAGCAGCGCCTCGCCTTCGCGCGCGGTCTGGTGCGTGAGCCGCAGATCCTGCTGCTCGACGAGCCGCTGTCCAATCTCGATGCCAAGTTGCGCGAACAAATGCGTGTGGAGTTGAAGCGGCTGCAAAAACGCCTCGGCATCACCACGGTCTATGTCACCCACGATCAATCGGAGGCGCTGGCGCTGTCGGACGAGATCGCGGTGTTCAATGCCGGCCGTATCGTTCAGCAGGGCACCCCGCAGGACATCTACCGCCACCCGAAAAGCCAGTTCGTCGCCGATTTCATCGGCTCGGCCAACTTCCTCGCCGGAACTCTCAAAGACGCACTGGACGGGGACGGCAACGGCCTGGTGGAGACCAAGCACGGGCTGTTCCGCTGCAACTTCGCCCAGCCGGCCGGCGCCGGTCAGTCAGTGCTGGTGAGCGCCCGGCCGGAAGACCTCGCTCTGTCCGAAAAATCCCCCGGCGACGGGCTGAATGTCCTCACCGGAAAAATCGCGCACCGGGTGTTTTTGGGCGAGGTGGTTGACTATCTGGTGGATACCGGCGGCGCGGAGATCCGGGTGCGGACCAAGCCGGAACTCGATTTCCGCATCGGCCAGCCGGTGCATGTCAGCGTTTCGCCACAGAAATGCGTTGGTTTGCCGTCGTGAGGCTGCGGGCCATGCAGCTGGAACGTCTCTTGAAGAGGTGAGTCATGAGCACTGCCAAAGTAACCGGATTGCGCGGCATCGAGCTGGGTGTGCGTGATCTCAATCAATCCACGGCCTTCTACAGCCAGATCTGGGGCCTCGCTCAGGTCGCTTCCGAGGGCGACGCGGTGTATCTGCGCGCCACCGATGCCGAGCACCATGTGGTCACCCTGCGCGAGCGTCCGCAGGCCGGGTTGCTGGGCGTGCACTTCGCGGCGCCCGATCGCAATGCCGTCAACAATCTGCATGCCCAGGCCAAAGCCTTCGGCACCGACGTGATAACCACACCGGCGGAGCTTCCGCGCAGCGCAGGCGGCGGCTACGGCTTTCAGTTCCGCACGCCCGAGGGCCACGTGCTGAACATTTCCGCCGACGTCGCGCGCCATGCCGATGTCATCAATGACCGCTCCAAGCCGTTCAAGCTGTCCCACGTGGTTCTCAACAGCGCCCAGGTGGGCGCGCAGACTGCCTTCTTCACTGACGTGCTCGGCTTCAAGCTGAGCGACAACACTCACATGATGGATTTCGTCCGCTGCTGCGCCGATCATCACAGCATCGCGTTGGCCAAGGCCGACGGGCCTTCGCTCAATCACATGGCCTATGAGATGCCCAATTTGGACGGCGTGATGCGCGGCGCCGGCCGGATGAAGCAGAACGGCTTTAACGTGGAATGGGGCGTCGGCCGCCACGGTCCTGGCGACAACGTGTTTTCCTATTTCATCGAGCCGAACGGCTTTGTCGTCGAGTATACCTCCGACATGCAGCAGATCGACGAGGCCGAATACATCCCCGGCACGCCGGACTACTGGGCCAATTTCCCCCTGCGGCCGTGCCGCTGGGGTATGGCGACGACCCCGTCCAACCGCGTGAGAGCCGCCATGTCCGGCAAGCTCCCGGCCGCCGACGAAGATAACGGCGGCGTTCGCTGCGAAGAGGTCATGGCCAAGACGCTGGCGCGGTGAACGGGTCGATTGGATCGCCGCGCAGTCCACATTCGTCGCCCCCGGGCATAGCCCGTCGAAGACGGGCGTAAACGCCCTAGTGACCCGGGGATCCATCGCTCTGCAAAAAGTCTCGCAAGGTGATGGATTGCATCAGAACTCGGGTTTGCCCGAGTTCTGCATATCTGCGCGATGCGCGTTCAGGCGGCCGCGAGATTGCCGAACTTGATCAGGTTCTCTTTCTGCTTGTCGTTGCGCGGTGGCAGCTTGAACAGCCGCGCCGCGTTGCCGCCGAGAATATTGTGCTTGGCCTTTTCGGACAGGAACGGCAGGTCGTAGATCGTGCTCGGCAGATCGAAATCCCAGTGCGGATAGTCCGAGGAATACAGTAGCTGGGTTTCCGCGTTGATCATGCGGAAGGTGCATTCCAGCGCCTTGATGTCCTGAACCTCCATCGGCTGCGACGAGTAATACATGTCGCGCATATAGTCGCTCGGCTTCTTCTTCAGTCCCGGCGCTTCAGACGGCCGCAGCATGTATTCGTGATCGAGCCGCTGCATCAGGAACGGGATCCAGGCGAGGCCGGATTCGATCCAGATCACCGGCAGTTTGGGGAAGCGCTCGCCCAAACCGTTGATCACCCAATTGGTCAGATGCAGGATGTTGTAGAAGGTGAAGCCGAGCGCATGCACCGAGATGAAGCGGTTGCAGCTGCGGAACACCGGCTCGTTCCAGTTTGGCCCGGAATGGAAGGCCAGCGACAGGCCACGCTCCTCCATCGCCCGATAGACCTTCATATAGGCGTTGTCATAGACCGGCAGCGTGCGCACGGTGGTTACCATGAACCCGGTGACACCCTTGCGGTCGCCGAACGCCTCAACATGGCGCAATGACGCGTCGGGGTCGGAGAATGGCAGGCAGAGCATGGAGTACATGCGGCCGCCGGATTCCGGCAGCACCTTCTCGGTCAGCCAGCGGTTGTAGGCCCAACAAAGGTCGACCTCCATCTCCTTCTGCGGATGCAGGCCGACATTGAGCATGCCGGTCGGGAACAGGCAGGAATAATCCACGCCCATCGCATCCATCCAGCGCTCGCCGAGCTGCACGTCGCGCTGTTTGCCCGGCTCGGTCTGCTCGGTGCCGCGCAGCGGATAGCGCGTGACGCGGCCGCCCATGTCCTGGGTGAAGCCGGCCTGGGTTGGCACGATCACGCCGCGACCGCTTTTCGCGCGACCGCCCATGGTGACCTGGCGCAGCACCTCATTTTCCATGAACGGCAGGATTTCGGGATAATTCTCGTTCTCGTAGTGATGGGCGTCGACGTCCACGATCAAAATATCGTCGAGATTGCGCTGATGCGCCTGCTTGCGGGCATGCGCTAAGAGCCGTGTGGTGTTCAGCTCGTCGACCGAAACGCGGCGGCCGCGTTCAGCGAGAAGGTCCATGGTTTCTCTCCGTCCAATTCTTGTCTGCGGACACGCTCAGCGGCCGGTCCAGCTCTGCCACATTCCAAGTTCGAAGACTGCAAGATCGGTGGCGCGCAACAGCGCGCTGGCGGTGACCATGACATCGGTCGGCGTCACGCCGCTTTGCGCGGTGAGCGCGGCAATTGGCTTACCGGCGTCCGCCTGCGCCCCATAGCTCTTGCAAAGGGCCGCCATCAAAGCCTGTTGCGCCTCGGGCGTGAGCAGGTCGGGGCGTCCATCGGCCAATGCGCGCTCGATCTCGCCGGCGAGCCGCAGCGCCTCCGCCGAAGCCGACGGTGCATCGCTGCCCGGCGCCATAGGCATTCCGCCGGAGCGCGCGGCACCCTGGGGCCGCCGCGCGGTCTTTGCCGCGGCTGGCTTAGGCGACGACATACACGTCATCTCCTTTTTGGATCACCTTGTAGTTGCGCAATCTGAGCCGGCGGTCCGACGCGCATTCGCCGGTCTTCATGTCGTATTCGTAGCCATGCCAAGGGCAGACGAAATGCATCTCTGTATCGGAGAAGTACATGCCGCGCGAGGTCTTGTCGGGCATGATCCGCTCTTCGACCTTGGCGATGGTCAGGCCCTCGCAGGCCGGTCCGCCCTGGTGCAAGCAGAAGTTGCTGTAAGCGTAGAATTGTCCCTCGTGCCTGAACACGCCGATCTCGTTGTCGCCGACAAAGACGATGCGGCGGTCGCCGTCCTGGAACTCGGAGATCTTACCGACGAACTGTTCGGCCATGCGTGGAATACTTTCTTTTTCAGCCTTTCATGGTGCCTTGTGTTGGAACCCCTCTTGCGAGCGGAAACCAGCAGTAGAATTATGCCTGCATCTTTGGCGTGAATGCAATAAATCGCGTGACGCGGCCGGTACAAAGATTACAATTCAAAATATTGATGCCGGGGAAAAGGGGAGCTTCGCACATGCATCCAAAAATGTCGATACGCCTTGCGGTTACGCTGCTTGCCGTCGGCGGAGCTTTGTCGGTGGGCGGGGCCGCACTCGCGGCCGACGACTGGCAGGCCAACGCCGGCGAGGACTGGAAGCGCGTTCTCGCCGCGGCCCGCCGGGAAGGCAAGGTCGTGGTGGCGGGACATCCCGCCTTGGCCGCACCGCTTACCAAGGATTTCGAGCGCGATACCGGCATCACCGTCGAATATCTGGGCGGCAATGCCAACGACCTTTACGCGCGGATGTCGCGGGAAGCCAGCGCGGGCAATCCCACCATTGACGTGTCGATCGGCGGCGCCGCCGAGCTCCCCATGCTGCACGCGGGACAACTCGAGCCGATCAAGCCGAAACTGATGTTGCCCGGCGTGACGGATGGAAAGAACTGGATCGGCGGGCAGATGAAGTGGGTCGATAAGCAGGGACAGTATTTTTTCCAGGGCTCGAACTGGGTATTCGCCTGGCCGGCGTTCAACTCCGACATGATCAAGCCGGGCACGATCACCACGTGGCAGGACCTGCTCAAGCCGGAATACAAAGGCAAGATCGCGACGCATGATCCGCGCACCGGCGGTCCCGGACAGGCTGGCACTTCCTATCTGACAGAGCTGTTCGGCATCGAGTTCGTCAAGAAGCTCTATATCGGACAGGAAGTCACTTATACCCGCGACGGCCGGCAGCTCGTCGAGTGGGCGGCGCGCGGTGTCTATCCCATCGTTCTCTGCGCCATCCAGTTCGAAATCGAGCGATATAAGAGCCAGGGTATCAAGAATATTACGGTAACACAGCTCAAGGACGGGCCCGGCAGCCTCGTTGGTGGGTTCAGCGTGATCAAGATGTCGAGAGGCGCGCCGCATCCGAACGCCGCGACGGTATTTGTCAATTGGTACGCAAGCCGGCCGGGGCAGGAGGCCTATACCCGCCGGATGCTAGAGCCGAGCACCCGCGTCGATGTCAGCCCGCCGGAAGTCCCCGACTACGTTGTCCCGGTGGCGGGCGCCAAATATCTCGATCAATACGTCGAGGACTGGTACATGGACGTGCGTCCGAAAGTGGCAAAGGTACTGGTGGACGCGCTGGGCGGGCGCTGACCTACCCAGCTCAGCGGGCCGATCCGGTCACTGGCTGAAACAGCCGACGGTCAGGACCGTTCCGGAAATCTGCGCGGCATCGTCGGAAACGAGGAACGCGACCGCCTTGGCGATGTCGTCGGGCGTGTTTGCGCGGCCGCTGGCCGTTTTCGCCCCGCGCTGCATCGGCTCGCGTCGGGGTGGCGTCTCGCCTGCCGTCGTCATGCCGGTCCCGGTCCATCCGGGCACCACGACATTGACGCGAATGTGCTCTTCCAGATGGTCATGCGCGAGCGCGGTGCTGAGCCCGAACACGCCACCCTTGCTGGCGCAGTAGGCAAGCAGGTTGGGCTTACCCCAGCCCGAGGCCGAGCCGATATTGACGATCGCGCCGCCGCCCTGCCGCGCCATTTCAGGGATCGCGGCCTTGCAGCACAAGAAGATACCTTTGAGATTGACGTCGAGCACGCGGTCCCAGACTTCCTCCGAGGTTTCCGTGATGGTGCCGCGTGGGTGAATGGCGGCATTGTTCACCAGCGCATCGATCCGCCCATGACGCGCCACGGCAAATTCCACCACGCGCCGCACGTCCGCGGCTGCGGACACGTCGCCCTCCAGGATTTCGGCGGAAAGCCCCACACGATCGAGCGCCTCACGGGTGGCGGCCGCGCCGCCCGCGGCTTCGCTGCCGATTTGCCGCGCATCGAGCCCGACCGCAACCACGCGATAGCCGCGACGGGCCAATTCGCAGGTGATGGCGCGGCCGATGCCGTAGGTGCCGCCGGTGACGATCGCGACCTTGCCGTTTTCCACGCTGCGTCCTCAGAAAAAGATCGTCAGGTTCTTCGCCAGCAGGACATTCTGATCGAGCACGATCTTGCGGTGCCGCAACAGAAATTCCCTACCGGCGCGAGCGAGCACATCCTCCCGCTTGCCCGCGAACAGGTCGACCTCTGTATCGCCGCGGTTGCGGTAGATGAGGAACCGGCTATTGACCGACACCGTTTCCGGCGTGACCGCGTCGAGTTGCACGTTGGTCACACAGTGGCAGGTGCGCGACAAAGGCTCCTCCGCCCAGTGAACGCCGGTTCGGATCTGCTGGACACGCAGCAGCAACGTCTCTTTTCCCTCGTCGAACCAGTTGACGTCCTGCCGCTCGCGCGTCTCTGCGCGCTCGGCCTCGTCGAAGCGCACATTGCGGGTCATCGGCATCCAGTAGCGTAGATCCTCGGCGAGCAGCTTGAGCCATTCCTCAAAACGCCGTTCATCGAGCAGCCGGGCCTCCAGATAAAGGAATTCCTCCACGCGGCGGATGAGCAGAAGCCGTTCGATGTCGCCGTTGGTGTCCAAGGTCCGGGCCTAATCCTGCATCAACGCGACCCAGCGCTTGAGAAAGCCGCGCTGGTTCTGCTCGGTAATTCCTTCGGTCACCTGTCCGCCGCGCGCGAGCCACTCGTAGCGGCCCGTCATAGTTTCGTGACCGAGGCCCATCTGGTAGTTGTAGGGATGCCGGCGCGCGATCGTGCCCCGGCTCGCAGCCGCCGCCATATTCCAGTTCTCCAAATCGTCCTGCTCGGTGAGGCCCGAGGGCCCCTGATAGCGGATCACGTAATGCCGGAGCACGTCCTTCACTTCTTGCGGGGCATCCTCCGGCACTAGGTAATAGCGCCACACTTCGGTCTGCTCCGGACCGTGCGGATGCCAGACGGCGATGCTGGTGCGGCCGTTGGAGAACGACATGTTGGGGAAGAAGGTGCCGCCGCCGCCGAATACCCGGGCTTGCTCGCCCAGGCGCTCGCAGCGCTTCTCGTGTGCATCGCGGAAATAGGCGTCCACCGAAAGGTTGTCGGGATAGAGCGACGTATAGGGAAAATCGCCCACCACCACCGTGCTGCGCACGCCGTGGCCATGTTCGGGATAGGAGAGGTTCACCCTTGCCGTGCGCGCCTTCACGACGTCGAGGGTGTGGCGGCCTTTCTTGCCGCTCGGACTCATCACCAGGCGATCGGCCGATTCGTGGCTGATGCCGTGATAATAGTCGCCGATGAAGTTCTCCGCCCCGAATTTCCAATTGCAGGGCGTGATCCACTTCTGGATGCCGCCGATGACTTCGAGGCGGCCGTTGCCGCCGTCAGGCGGGGCGAGGAAATTGTCGAGATAGAACCGCGCCTCGCCGAGATATTCCGCAAGCGATGGCGAATCGGGACTCCAGGTCGCCCAGACCGTCTGGTTGTAGGTTTCCAGCTTGGCCTCGATCAGTCCCCAGGCGGAGCGGTCGAGTTCGGAATGGTAGCCCTCACGGAATTGCGGCACGCCCTGCAGCGTGCCGTCCGCCCCATAGAGCCAGCCGTGATAGGGGCACATGAACTCGCGCGCATTGCCGAAATCGTAGCGGCAGACGCGCATGCCGCGGTGACGGCAGGTATTGAGAAAGACGTGCAGCTTGCCGCCTTGGTCGCGGTTGAGGATCACCGATTCCTCACCCATCCGCGACAGCACGAAATCGCCCGGGTTCGGAATCTGGCTCTCATGGCCGACGAACAGCCAGCAGCGCGAGAAAATATTTTCCAGCTCGCGGTCGTAAATGTCGCGATCGACAAACAGCCTGCGGCTCGCCACGCCTCTCTCGAAATCGACCAAGTCGGCGGGAAATCGGCGAGCCTGGCCGGCGGTCATTGTAGATCCCCGGCGCTAGCGGGCATTCAGGACGCCATCAGGGTCGCGATGGATGGAAAATCGATCGGGATGCGCCGCCAGCTGCGTTCGACCTCGTCGCTGACGTAGATCTCTCCCTTTGGACCGCCGGCAACCTTCATTCCCTCGCCGCCAGTGCCGATGAAGGCGCGGTGGCGGGGACCCGGTCCAATCTCGATCGCCTCCACCATGAGAGAGAAGTGGTTGGGCAAACCTTCGGCGGGCTGCGACCAAGTCTTGCCGCTGTCGCGGCTGACCACGACCACCGCGTCCGCCCGTTCCGGCCGCTTGCCCCAAAACGGCGGGATGCCGCGTCCGACCGCCGCCAACAACAGCGTAGAATCGCGAGGGTGGACGCGCAGCGAGACACCATAGGTGCGTTCGAAGTCGAGGCTGATGCATTTCCACGTGCGCCCTGAATCACTGCTGCGATAGATCGGCCGCCCCTCGGGCAACGGCGGCGGATACTGGTCGAGGGTCGCCATGGTGAGCGAGCCGCCGCCGCCGGCGCAGGCATAGACGACGGAAGGATCGTTCGGATCCTGGATCACGCTGTGAACGTCCGCATCCATCTGGCCGCCCGTATCGCGCCAAGTCTTGCCGCCATCCTCGCTGATGATGACGGCGCCGACCTGCACCGCGACGAACAGCCGGTTGGGATTTGCGCGGTCGATCACGATGTCGCGGATATGCGGCGGCACGGACGGGACCGGATAGCCCCAGTTCAGGCGTTGCGCCATGCGGGCAACTTCCGCGCATTCGCTCCAGGTCTCCCCGCTGTCGCGGCTGACGAATATGCCGACCGGCTCGGTGCCGACGAAAATAGTATTGTGGTCTGACGGGGCCACCGCGACGCAGCGGATGCGCTCAGGCAGGACGCCCACCCCGAGTTGCTCGACGGCGCCGGATTTCACATTCAGCCGCATCAAACCTCCACCGCGGGAGGCGACGAGAAAGGTCTGCGGGTCGCCAGTGCGCGCGACCTGCGTGATGTCGTGTCCTTTCAGGTAATGTCCAGCAACCTGCCATTGCCCGTTCTCAGCGACGGCAAGCAGTCCATCGCTGGTTCCAACGAGGAGATTAGACATCGTGGTCTGTCCTTCTTTGTTACGTCACGCTTTGTTACGTCACGTTTGTCTGGCTACGGTATCACGCGCAACGCCCGCGCGACCTACAAAGATTGTTCCAGCCCGGTCCCAGGGTGTCAAGGCGCGGTCCGGTTTGAGCAAGCGCGGTTCATGCAGCCGTGACGAACATCTCCGCTCGACGCGGCAAGCGGTAGCGCTAAGCCATCTTATTGGTAAGCGTACCAATCCCTTCGATCCAGATTTTCACCACGTCGCCGGCTTTGAGAAATTCGCCGCGCGCCGCGCCCACTCCGGCGGGCGTGCCGGTCAGGATCAGGTCGCCGGGATGCAGCGTAAGGCCGGTCGACAGCTGGGAAATCTGCTCGGCCAAGTTGAAAATCATTTGGCTGCTGTGGGAATCCTGCTTGAGCACGTCGTTGACCCAGAGCTTCAGACCGAGGTTCTGCGGATCGATGTCGCTCGCGGGAACGATCCACGGTCCGAGCGGACAGGAGCCGTCGAAGCTCTTGTGCGCCACCCAGTCCGCCTTGAACGGCGAAGTATCGGGCACATGCGGGCGCCGCCCGCGGTCGCGCGCCGACAGATCATTCGATGCGGTGTAGCCGGCGACATAGGCGAGCGCCTGCTCGGGCGGAACATTGCGGGCGGGACGGCCGATGACCGCCGCCAGCTCCACTTCCCAGTCCATCATGGTCGAATAGTGCGAAATCTTGACCGTCGCGCCGGGATCGGCGAGCGAGCGCGACGCCTTGATAAAATGCCAGGGCTTCAACCCAAGCGCGTGCGGATCGGGCGGCGGCGGCCGGTTGTCGCGCTTCGCCATTTCGGCGGCATGATCGGCATAATTGGCGCCGGCACAAAAGATCGCCGAGGGCCAGCGTACCGGCGCCAGCAGCTTGCTGCGGCTGAGCGGCCGGCCTTTGCGCTTGCCGGTTGCCACCTTAACCGCGGCTTTGCGCAGCGCCCCATCCGCCGCCTTCCAGTCCTGCAAAATGCCGAGCACGCTCGCATAGCCGGACCGGCCGGTCAGCTTGGCGGCATCATGGATTTCCTCACCGACGATGAGCCCCGCGCGCGGGCCGTCGGTCGACTGGTAGGTCGCCAGCTTGTAGCCGGCCGGTTTGGATTTTTTCATTGCACCACCTTCGATCGCGACCGATAACGTCGCCAAGCCTTCACCCGATATGTCCGTCTTGTATCTTGGCCGCGGTCAAGGCCAAAATGGCGGTCGAACATCAATCAGCCCGGAGACCCCATGATCAAGCCCAGACGACTCGGACATGCGACGTTCGAAACCAAGGACCTCGACGCGCAGATCGCCTATTGGACCGAGATTGGCGGGCTCGTTCTGGCCGAGCGGGAGAAGAACCGGGCGTTCCTCGCTTCCAAGACCGGCCTGCTGGCGGTGCAGCTCGAACAGGCCGACCGCGCCCATTGCAGCAAGATCTCCTTCGAAGTCTCGCCCCATGCCGACTTCGGTGAGCTGGCGCGCACGCTCGCCGACGACGGCATCAAGAGCGAGCTGCGCAACGATTCCATTCCGGGCGTGGGCAAGGTGTTGGCGTTCCAGGACTGCAAGGGAACGACCATCGAGCTGTTCTCGGAGTGGAGCTATCTCGGCAAGCACCATCAGGTGAGCGGCATTGGTCCGCTCAAGCTCGGCCATATCGCTTTCCACGTCCCCGACGTGCAGGCGACCGCGAAATTCTACGAGAAGGTGATGGGTTTCCGGGTATCCGACTGGATCGAGGACTGGTTCGTCTTCATGCGCTGCAATCCGGATCACCACACCGTCAATTTCATCAAGGGCGACGATATCGAATTGCATCACATCGCGTTCGAGCTGAAGGACTTCATCCATTTGCAGAATGCCTGCGACCTGTTCGGCCAGCGGCAGATTCCCATCCTGTGGGGACCGGTGCGCCACGGGCCCGGGCACAACATCGCGACCTATCATCGCAACACGGATGAACACACCATCGAGCTGTATACCGAGCTCGACCAGATGAAGGACGAGGAGCTCGGTTATTACGATCCGCGGCCGTGGCATCGCGACACGCCACAACGGCCGAAGACCTGGAAGCGCAGCGAGGCGACCACTTGGGGTCTGCCGCCGGTGCCGGACTATCGCCGCGGCCGCGGCGCGCCGCCGCCGGCCGGCGGTGGCGGCCACAGTTAGTACTCGATCTTTTACCTCCCCCTGAAAGGGGGGGTCGCTTTGCGAAGCAAAGCGGGTGGGGGTCAGTGAGCATTAGACGACCCCCACCCTGACCCTCCCCCTTGCAGGGGGAGGGAATTCAGATTTGGCCGCCGCAGCGCTCAGCCGAAAACCTCTTCGGTGATGGTGGTGAACCAGCCGTTGGCGAAATTCGCCTCCAAGGCCCGGGTGGCTGCGGGCGCATTGAGCGGGCTCATCCCGCCTGAGCCTTCGATCTCTGCCCATTGTCCGTTCGACGGCTGGTAGACCGACGCACGCGAGATCGCATAATCCGGCGCCACCAGGCTGTAACTCGCATCGATCAGTTTCGTCCCGAGCGGCGTGCCGCCGCCGAGCAGCCGCGCCACCGCGGCGGCGCAGGCGTTGGCCTGGCCATTGGCGGCGAACGCCGATTTTGGCAGCGCGCCGGCGATCGCGGCATCCCCGATGACGTGGATGTTCGGCCGCAGGCGCGACTCGAATGTCACCGGATCGACCGGGCACCAGCCGGTCGGGTCGGAGACGCCGGCGCGATCGGCAATGCGCCCGGCCCGCTGCGGCGGAATCACATTCGCCACCGCGGCCTTGTGTTTGGCGGCATCGGTGTGGAGCAGCAGGCTCGCCGACTCGACCGACGTCACCTTGCCGCCGCCCGACAGCGGGACCCATTCGATGATATTGGGATAGAGTTCGTGCCACGCGTTCTGAAACAGCGGCTGCTTGGAGAATGAATCCTTGGCGTCGAGCAGAAGGAGCTTCGACTTCGGCTTTCTGGTCTTGAGATAATGCGCGATCAGGCTGGCTCGCTCATAAGGTGCGGACGGCGCGCAGTATGGATCGGCCGGCGCCGCGATCACCACCACACCGCCGTCCTCCATGGCTTCCAGCTGGCGGCGCAGTAGCATGGTCTGCTCGCCCGCTCTCCAGGCATGCGGCATGCGCTCCGCGGCGCTTTCGCCATAGCCGGGGAGGGCGTCCCAGCGCATATCGACGCCCGGCGCCAAGACCAGGCGGTCGTAGAACAGCCGGGCCCCGTTGCTTTGCGTTACCACGCGCGCCTGCGCGTCGATCGATGTGGCCGGCGCGAACGACACTACCACCTGGTCCTTGGCGACTTTATCGTAATTGAATTGCTGGGATTTAAGGTCGCGCAAACCGCCGATCACCGCATTGCTGAACGGACAGGCACGGTAGGTCGAGCTCGCTTCCACCAGGGTGACCGTGAAGCGCGGATCGATCCGCTTGATGGTGCGGGCGAAGGTGGTGCCGGCGAAGCCGCCGCCGATCACCACGACCCGGCCGCCGCCGGCTTGAGCAAGGGCAGGGAGGCGAAACGAGGCCGCCGCCATGGCGCTGGCGGATGTGAGGAATTGCCGTCGGTTCAGCCGACGCACGGTCATGACGGTCATTCCTTGCGGGCGGCGTACCACGCGGCGATGGAGTTGATTTCGCTGTCGGGAAAACCCTTGGCGATCTTGTCCATGACCGTGGCGGTGCGTTTGCCCGTGCGGAAATCCTGCATCGCTGTGACGATGTCGCCGGCGGGCCGGGCATTGAGCCGCGGCACCGGCGTGGCCACCCAGCGGCTCGCCGGATGGCAGCCGGAGCAGGCGGCGGCGCCCGGAGGTAGCTCCTGGGCGAGCGATGCGGCGCTGCCAAGCACAAGAACGAAGGAGAGAATGAGAGTGGCCGCGCCAATCCGAGTCATGCGGCCTTATTGTACCAGCAGTCGGCGCGCAGTGAGGGTGGCGAGCTCAATGTGCGCCGATATTTTACGGCGAGGGTTAAATTAACCGACGGCGACGTGTCCCGGGCGCAGCGCACCGCAAAGTGGTGCGCTGCAGACCCGGGATCCCGGTTGATTGTGAGACAAAAGCCACCGGGGTCCCGGATCAGCGGTGCACCGCTGCACTTCGTTTCGCGCTGCACCGCATCCGGGACAGGTGTTTAATCACGCCTTGCGCAAATCGTGGTTCTTCAGCGGCAGCGAGCGAATGCGCTTGCCGGTGGCGGCAAAGATGGCGTTGCACAGAGCTGGCGCCGCCACCGACACCGGCGGCTCGCCGCAGCCGCCCCAGAACCCGCCCGACGCCATCACGATCGATTCCACCTTCGGCATGTCGGCCATCCGCAGCATGGCATAGTCGTTGAAGTTGCTCTGCTCGACCGCGCCGTTCTTGATGGTGATCTCGCCATAGAGCGCAGCGGTCAGTCCGTAGACGATCGAGCCCTCGATTTGCATCTCGACCGTGAGCGGATTGACCACGTGCCCGGAATCCATGGCGCAGACCACGCGGTGCACTTTCAGCTTGCCGCCGGCGTCCACCGCGACTTCGATCACCGCGGCAGTATAGCTGCCGTAACATTCGTGCAGCGCGATGCCGCGATGCACGCCCTGCGGCAGCGGCGCGCCCCATTCCGCTTGCTTCGCCACCGCGTCGAGCACGCCGATTAATTTCTGCGCGTGCGGATGCCGACTCAGCAGCTTGCGGCGGAATTGATAGGGGTCCTGCTCCGAGACATGCGCCATCTCGTCGATGAAGCTCTCCTTGAAGAACGCGTTCTGCGTATTGTTGACGCAGCGCCAGAATCCCACCGGCACGTGGGTGTTGCGCATGGCGTGGTCGACCAGATAGTTGGCCACGTCGTAGGACATGCCGGCTGTGAACCCCTCCTGGAAATGGGTGTCGACGCCGCCGAGCCGGTCCGGCGTCAGCGTGCCGCGGATGGAATTTCCGGTGAGCCGCACCCGCCACGCCACCGGCATGCCGGAAGCGTCGAGACCGGCGGTCATCTTGGCCATCGCCACCGGCCGGTAGAAGTCGTGGCGCATGTCCTCTTCGCGCGACCACACGGTCTGCACCGGCCGCCCGGCCTCCTTGGCGATCAGCACCGCATGCGGCACGAAATCCTGCACGCCGCCGCGCCGGCCGAAGCCGCCGCCGACCATCATCTTGTGCACGGTGACGTTCGCCGGCGGCATGCCGAGCGCCTGCGCCGCCGCCATGAGCGCCGCCTCGCCGTTCTGGGTCGACACCCAGATCTCCGCCTTGTCGGCGGTGACATGGGCGGTGCAGTTCTGCGGCTCCATGGTAGCGTGGCTGAGGAACGGTGCGTAATACTCGGCCTCGATCCGCTTCACCGATTGCGCCAGCCCGGTGACCACGTCGCCGTCCTTGCGGCCGATTCCGGCGTCGGTGGTGACGAGCCCGCCGCGCAGGAATTCCTTGATGCTGTCGCTCGAGACCTTGCCGTTGCCGCCGTCGTCCCAGGCGACTTGTAGCGCGTCAAGGCCTTTCTTGGCCTGCCACCAGCTGTCGGCGACCACCGCGACGGCGTCCTTCATCTTGACGAGTTTGCGGATGCCTTTGATGCCTGCAAGCTTGCTCTCATCAACCGAGGTGAGCGTACCTTTGAACACCGGGCATTGCGAAAGCGCGGCGTACAACATGTCCGGCAGCCGCACGTCGATGCCGTAGATCGGCTTGCCCTGCACCTTGTCGGCGATCTCCAACCGCCTGGTCGGCTTGCCGGCGATCGTCCAGTCCTTCGGGTCCTTGAGCTTCACTTTCTTCGGCGGATCGAGCGTGGCGGCGGCCGCGACCATTTCTCCGAAGCGCAGCGTGCGTCCGCTTGGCGTATGCGTAATGATGCTCTTTTGCGCGCGGCATTCGACGGCCGGCACGCTCCACTGCGCGGCGGCGGCGGCGATCAGCATTTCGCGCGCGGCGGCGCCGGCTTTGCGCAACACCTCCTGCGAGGAGCGCACGGCGCGGCTGCCGCCGGTCGACATGTCGCCCCACGCGCGCTTGCGTCTGAGATTCTCGTCCGGGCGGGGAAATTCCGCCTTCACCTTGCTCCAGTCGCATTCCAGCTCTTCCGCCACCAGCATCGGCAGGGCGGTGAAGCTGCCTTGCCCCATCTCCGATTTGGCGACGCGCATGATCACCGTGTCGTCGGGCTGGATCAGAAGCCAGGCATTGACCTCGCCCGGCGCGCCTTGCGCCCGCGCCGCCGGCAGGCCGAACGGAATCTCAAAACCAAGCGCGAGCCCGCCGCCGGCAGCGGCGGCGCTTACCAGGAAGGCGCGGCGGTCGATCGGCGCGATCACGGGCATGGCGGCCTTCCTCACGCGCTCGCCGCGGCGTGGATTGCCGCGCGTATTCGCTGATAGGTACCGCAGCGGCAGATATTGCTGATGGCGGCGTCGATCTCGGCGTCGCTCGGCTGCGCCTTCTCTTTGATGAGCGCCGCCACCGCCATGATCATGCCGCTCTGGCAATAGCCGCATTGCGGCACGTCGTGCTCGAGCCATGCCTGCTGTACTTTGTGCAGAGGGCCGTTCACCGCCAGTCCCTCGATGGTGGTGATGTTTTTGCCGGCGGCTTCGCTCACCGGCAGCGCGCAGGCGCGCATCGGCGCGCCGTCCACGTGGACGGTGCAGGCGCCGCATTGCGCGATGCCGCAGCCGTATTTGGTGCCGGTCAGACCGAGCGTATCGCGCAACACCCATAAGAGCGGCGTGTCGGGCTCGACCTCGACGGTGTGGGATTTGCCGTTGATAGAGAGGGTGGTCATGGTGGTCCTCCCTGGCGCCGGGGGCGGCGGATCGCGGGGGTTCTCAAATACAGAACGCGGGTGGCCGAACGTTATTCGCCTACCCTCCGCGGGGGAAATCGCAAATGCGCGATTGGGTTCCGCATAGCGGGTTGGGCCAGGTCTGAGTTTCTGGAAAATGAAGGCCTACTCAATGGCTTATAAAGGCGTTTGGCGGTTCCCAAAAGTATCGAGGAGAGGTGCGAACAATTGGAAGGAGTGGACGCAGCGCCTTTGTAATTTCTGAACGCACTATCGTATGTGCGTTGTTGGGGCAGCGCCAAAAACATTTTCTCAGTGCGAGTTTTTGCGGATTAACCTCTCCAGGATATTGTCAGGGGCCGATGCGGCGACCAGATTTGCAAATCGCCACAGGCGATTCCCCTTCATTCGTCGCCAGGAAAATGTGCCCCATGACACAGCGATCGAGAGCCGGAGCCCTGCTGCAATATCTTGCAACGAGCACCGGTTGGCTCATTTTGATGGCGTTCTGGCCGCTGCTCGCGGGTCCGCATGCCGACCCGCGCTGCCAGACCTCCGCGAGTTTCGGCTTCCTGCCGGCGGCCATGGTGGTGCCGTTCCTGATCCTGCTGCTGTACGCGATCTCGGTGGCGCTGCACGCGGTGTTCGCGTTTCGCCGATCGCGCCTTGCCGCCCGCCCGCGCGTCGGGGTTGCGCTCTTTGGGCTCGATGCGGGCTTCTTCGTTCCGTTCGCCGCGGTGTCGCTGATCGCCTACCTGCCCGCCATGCACTGGGACAGTTCCGTGCATTGCTTTTTCTGGACGCTGGCGATTGCGCTGCCGTGGATCATCACGCCGGTGGTCAATGCGCGCCTGCTAGCGTGGACGGCCTAGATTTTCAAAAACAAGCGGCGGGGGATTTCCAACAGATGAAACAAAAGCTGGCGTGAGACGAAGTTGTCTCTCCCTCAGAGAGGTTAAGCGGCCAGCTCCCTGCACTTCGCGCTTCCGTCCGGTCGCGCACTCAATTTGCGGCGCAACCTCGTCTGTATTTAGTCAAATGGAGTGCGGGAGGTAACGCACAATAGGCGCCAGGAAATTGCACCAAGCGTCTCGCTGCAGTCATCCCTCACAGGCAGCGCACCGATGCGCATTTGCTTCCAGCGCGAATGATGTCATGCTGGGGACAGCTGAGCGAGGTTAGATATGCTTACGAGGCAAGCGTTCCTACGTATCGGTACTGCGATCGTCCTCTCGGCGGTTATCTTGGCGTGGATGGCGCCGTGGGCTCCATCGCGGGCGCAGGCTCAAACTTGGCCGCAGCGGCCGGTCAAGATCGTGCTACCGCTCGGGCCGGGCGCCGGGGTCGATATCACGGCGCGGCTGCTCGGGGATCGGCTGGCGACGCGCTGGGGCCAGTCGGTGGTGATCGAGAACCGCGCCGGTGGCGATGGTGTCGTTGCCATCACAGCCTTCACCGGCGCGCAGGACGACCATACTTTGCTGCTCTCGCCCACCTCGTCATTCACCCATCATCCCTGGACGCAGGACAAGCTGGCTTACGACCCGCGCGATCTGGTGCCGATCGCGCGGCTGACCAATACGCTGGTGGCCATCGTCGTGCCGGCGTCCTTGCCGGCCAATTCGCTCGCCGAGCTGGTGGCGGCTGTGCGCGCCGAGCCCGGCAAGCTCAACTGGGCCACCACCACCGGCTTCTTCGACTTTATGTTCGAGGGCTTCCAGAAGAAGGCCAATCTCGAAATCGCCAAGGTGCCTTACCGCAACCCGGTGCAGGCGGCGGGCGATCTTGCCGAGGGACGCATCCAGCTTATGATCCTGGCTTACGCCATCGTCCGCCCGCTGGTGGAATCCGGAAAGCTGAAAGTCTTGGCGTTCACGGCGCGCGAACGCGCCGCGATTGCGCCGAATATCCCGACTGCGGCGGAGGCGGGTTTCCCCGATCTCACCATCGAGGGCCTAGCCGGCCTGTTCGGGCCAAAAACCTTGCGCAGCGAAACCCGTGACCGCATCGCGGCGGATGTGCGCGATCTGTTGGGTGAGCAGGCGATCGCCGCGCGCCTCACCGCTACCGGTCAGGTGGTCAACTTCGGCACGGCGGCGGAGTTCGGCGCGGCCATCGACGCGCAGCGCGCGCAAGCCGCCGCGGCCGGCAAGCTGCTTGGCGTCAAGCCGGCGCAGTAATCGCGCCAACGAATACCGCGGATCCCCCGGGAGGACCGGCAGTGTTGTAAGCGGCGCCTGCGGTAAAAGCTATTTTATCACCCGCACGCCGATGCCGTGGAAATCGCTCTTGTCGTTGCCCTTGGCCGGCTCGACGATGCGCACCAGCTTGCGATCCGCGATGCTCACCACGGAAAATCCGGGCGTCGTGCCTTTGGCCAGATGTGGTGCCGATATCGGGTTCGGGCCGCGCAGGCTGATGAAGGCGAACTGCGAATCCGGCGACATGGCGATGATGTCCGGCGTCGGTCCGACGTCCTTCAAGTCCGCAATGACGTCGAACGTCTTGGCGTCCAGCACGATGCCGTTGCTCGACACCCGGTTCACCATCCAGATCTCGCGACCGTTCGGCGTCACCCAGGTGCCGTGCGCATCCTCACCGCGGCTTTCGCCCTGCTTCACCACCTTGTTGGTGCCGGTCTCCAGCACGAACCAGACGCCGACCCCCTTATCGCCGCCATTGACGATGATGTGCTTCTTGTCCGGCAGCGCCACCGTTCCGCAATTGGTGCGGATCTCGGTCACCGGGAAGGCTGCGGCCAGCTCGAATTTCTGGGTGTCAAGCACCACCAGGCCGCCGTCTTTCAGCGCCGGCCCAAGCGTGACATAGGCGAAACGGCCGTCCGCGGAATATTCGTGGCAGATCGGCCGGGTCGCGCCGAATTTTCCCGCCGCCTTCTTGATCAGCGGGTCGTCGGACACGACCAGCGTGCGGCCGAGGGTGAATTGCCCCTTCTGCTTGTCGATCCGGATCTCGACCAGCTGGCCGGCGCGCGGATCCTTCGGATCGCCGATCACGTCGGCAATCACCGCGCTGTCGTCCGGCTTGACCACCGCCATGTGGGTGGCCGGACCGGTCTTCAGCACCGTGACGACCTGGCGGTCGGCGGTGCGGATCACCGAGACATCGCCCGACCCCGTGCTGGCGATGAAGGCATAGCTATAGTCGGAGGTGAAATGGATCATGTGCGGCACGCGCACGCCATGGGTGCCCATGTCGATGCGGCCGGCTTCTTCCAATTTGGCGTTGTAGATGTGGACGATGCCGGTGCCCTGATCGAGCGCCCAGATCTCGTAGCCTTGCGCGCTCGCCGGTCCGGCCGGAAGCAGCAGGGCGGCCACGGCGAGTGCAGGCGCGCCAAAACGAGCTAAGATTCGGGTGACCAATCCGCAAAGCGCTTCCCGGCACTGTGCAAACGGACGCATGCAATCCTCCCTCAATTCAAGTGAGCGCGGCAGGCTCAATACCGCGCATCTTACGCTAACGCGCCGCGCTACGACAGATGATGTATGGCCCAGGCGGCCAGGAAGTCCGCTTTTGAACGGTTGCCCTGCCGAATGATAATTTTGTGCTCTTTGAGGCCGCAGGTTTAGCCGCGTTTCCTTCGGACGAACCACGGCCGGGCTCAATCGGCGTATGCCCCAGGCCCTTGCCTCCCGCACCGTCTTTTATCGGGGTTGATCGAGATCAAAGCCGGCGCGCTTCACAGAGCCGAGAATGGCTCACCAGAAACAGGAGACCGATCATGAAAGCCGCAGACATCATGGTCACCAAGGTCATCACGGTGGGGCCGGGCGCTGGCGTCGCCGAGGTCGCCAATATCCTGCTGACCAACAGGATCAGCGCCGTTCCGGTGGTCAATCAAGACGGCAAGATTCTCGGCATTGTCAGCGAGGGCGATCTGCTGCGACGGTCTGAAACCGACACGCTGCGGCGACGCTCCTGGTGGCTTGAAATGTTCATGGGCAGCCAGGTCACGGCGGCGGAATATGTGCAATCCCATTCACGCAAGGTCGTGGACATCATGACGCGTCGCGTTATCAGTGCGACGCCGGATACGCCGCTTCATGAAATCGCGACGTTGCTTGAGAGGAACCGCATCAAGCGCGCTCCTATTGTGCAAGACGGGAAAATCGTCGGCATCGTCAGCCGCGCCAACTTGGTGCAAGCCTTGGCAACGGTCATCGGAAAGACGAATGCTGCTTCTTCGCACAAAAGGCTGCGCGACTCGGACATTCGCACCAAAGTGATCAAACAGTTGAGCGCCGAGCCGTGGTGTCCGTCGATGCTCAATGTGACGGTCCACGAAGGTGTCGTCGAATTGTGGGGCATCGCCAGCTCGGAAGACCAAAGGAAGGCTACCCGGCTCGCCGCCGAAATCACTCCCGGCGTCAAGAGTGTCAACAACAATCTACTGATTCCGCCGCCCTCTGCGGATTGATCTGCGGTTCCCCGCGATCGCGACAGGTGGCATTGGCAAGAGGAGGCTTCGATGCTGGCCTTATGGACTCGTAACAGCGGCCCGTCGCTGTTCGGAAATCTCACGCAACGCGTGCGGCAATGGGTGCGAACCCGATCCGATCTGTCCGAGCTGGACGCCATGGGCCAAGACCAGAAGGAACGCATCGCGCGGGATCTTGGCCTATCGGTGTCCGAGCTGCGCCTGCTGGTGAGCCGCGGCCCCGATGCGGCCAATCTCCTGCTCCGCCGCATGGGAGCGTTGCGCCTCGATGCCGACGAGGTCAGGGGTTCCGACCCTGCCTTGTTCCGCGACCTGCAAAGACTTTGTGCGGTGTGCGAGAGCCGGGGCCGATGCGCGCGCGATCTTGCAAGAGAATCCGCAGGCGCTGGGGACGAGGATTGGCGCGATTATTGCCCCAATGTCGCGACACTCAACATGCTCAGCGCGCTCAAGGCATATTCACAGGCTCCAAAAGCAGGGCGGGATGGTTGAGGAGGATGCCATGTCGAACTTTGAAAGCTTCGATCGCAAGATCATCAATATGAGCACGATGCTGACGCGGCTGGGAATCGACCCGGCAGTGCCGCGGTATGGCTCGCTGTTCAGGAAAGCGATCGGCGACTGCCAGGCCTGCCCCGCCGGTGAGGTCTGCCGCGACTGGCTCGCACGGGCCGGCGAGCGGTTCGAGCACCCGCCGGCTTTCTGCCCCAACGCACAGCGCTTCGAGCTTGCAAAGACCGTCATCGTCCAGGCGAAGCGGCCAACTTAGCGAACGGATCGACAGCGGGTTAGGTGCTGTTTCCCTGGGAGCGGCGTGGTCGCAGGCGCGTTTCCTTCTGAACGAAGGGATGGCATGCTGGGGGGCGTGCAACGGTTGGTATTCATCCCGCCATGGCCTCGCTTCGTTTGAACGCCGCAATCATTGCCACGGTCTGTGCTGCGAGCGTCTCCGCCCACGCGGCCGACGAGGCGCTGATCGCGGCGGCCAAGCGGGAAGGCGAGGTGGTCTGGTACACCACCCAGATCGTCAATCAGCTGGTGCGTCCGATCGCGGCAGCCTTCGAGAAGAAATACGGCATCAAGGTGCGGCACAGCCGCGCCAACTCGATCGAAACGGCAGTCAAGCTTTTGGCCGAGAGCCGCGCCGGCCGGCCGCAGGCCGATGTGTTCGACGGCACCACCACGGTGGTGCCGCTGAAGAACGAAGGCTTTGTGCTGCAATGGCTGCCGGAGGCGGCCAAAGACTATCCCGCCGAGCTGAAGGACCCGGACGGATTCTGGATCGCCAACAATCTCTTCATGATCACGCCCGGCTTCAATACGACGCTGGTGCCGAAAGGCGGCGAGCCCCGCACCTATCAGGCGCTGCTCGATCCGAAATGGCGCGGCAAGATGGTGTGGAGCGCCTCGTCATCCAATTCCGGCGCGGCCGGCTTCATCGGCACCGTGCTGGCGGAAATGGGCGAGGACAAGGGCATGGCCTATCTGCGCGCGCTGGCCAAGCAGGACATCGCCTCCACCGGCACCGCGGCGCGCGAGGTCTTGGACAAGGTGATCGCCGGCGAATACGCCATTGCGCTGCAGATCTTCAACCACCACGCGGTGATCAGCGCCAAGAAAGGCGCCCCGGCGGCCTGGATCGCCATGGAGCCGGTCACCGGCACGGTGTCGGTGGCGGCCGTGCACAAGAACGCACCGCACCCGAACGCCGCCAAGCTATTGGCGGAATTCCTGGCCTCGCGCGAAGGACAAACGATATTCCGCGACGCCGACTACCTGCCTGCCGACCCGGCGGTGCCGGCGCTCGACCCGACGCTCAAGCCCGACGGCGGAAAATTCCGCGTGCGCTTCTTCACGCCCGAGCAATCCGATGCGCAAATGACGGCCTGGAAAAAGGTCGCGGATGACTTGTTTCGCTAACGGTTCACCGCACAACCTTCATCTGTCATTCCGGGACGCGCGTCGATCTCGGGCTTGCCCGAGATCGAATTTGAAGTGTCCAAGTCGGCAATAGCCGACTTGGATGGCGCGCGGGCCCGGAATCCATAACCACGATAGTTGCTAATGTCGCCCGCTCGGCGATATTTCACGTCCACGGGTTATGGATTCCGGCTCTCGCGGCTTTGCCGCTCGGCCGGAATGACGTTGCATTGCAAGCTGGGAGGATTGATGTCCGAATTCCCGTCCTGGGTGCGCGAGACCCGCGCGCCGGTGCCGCTGCCGCCACCGGGCAGCTGTGACTGCCAGGTCCATCTGTTCAACGATCCCAAGCTTTACCCTACCGTGGTCAATCCACCGTTTGCGCCGCCCGACGCCACCTTTTCCGATCTGCAAAAGGTGGAGCGCGTGCTCGGCTTTCAACGCGTCGTTTTTGTGCATTCCACCGTCTACGGCGCCGACCACAGCCTGGTGCTCGACATGCTGGAAGGCATGGCCGACCGCAGTAACTGCCGCGCCATCGCCCGGATCGACGACACGGTGAATGACGCCATGCTCGAGCGGCTCGATGCCGCCGGCTTCCGCGGCATCCGCTTCAGCTTCCAGCCGCATCTGCCCAAGCCCGCCAGCTGGAACGCGGTGATGCGCGCCGCCGACCGCGTGCGTGGCCTCGGCTGGCATCTGCGCCTGCATGTCGGCCGCGACGTGGTGGTGGACTATGCGGACGAGCTGCGCTCGCTCAGGAACATCCCGGTGGTGCTCGACCATCTCGGCTATGTGGACATGGCGCGTGGCGTAGATCAGCCGGCTGTACGCTGGATGGTCGAGCAGTTGCAGGAGCCAAACTGGTGGGTGATGGCGTCGAACGGCAATCGGCTTTCCGCCATGCAGAGCGGCTGGGACGACGCCGTGCCGGTGGCGCGCGCCTTTATCGCGGCGGCGCCCGAACGCATCATCTGGGGGTCGGACTGGCCGCATGTGCAATGGCGCAAGGCGCGCATGATGAACGACGCCGAGGCGGTGGAGCTGCTTTACCGCTATGTCGACAGTGATCCGGCGCTGCTCCAAAAAATTCTGGTGGACAATCCGGCCCGGCTGCACGGATTTGGCTGAGCTGTCGATTCCGAGGCGCCGCAGCTTGTAAATCCACTGGCCCAGCGGCACGGTTGCCTGCAAGATATTGCATCCTCCGCTGGGGAATGCTCTTCCGTGACATCCGCTGGTCTTGCCCAGATCCAAGACGTGCCGCCTTCCCATCGCCGGGCTTCCCCGCTGGCGATGACCTGGCGGGCGCGGCTGTCGGCGCGCCAGACCACGTGGCTCGCCGTGGTGCTGATCGTCGTTCTCGTCGCCTTAGTGCTGCCGCCGCTCATCTTGCTGCTGCGCGGCAGCGTGACGGTGTCGGTAACCCACACGGTCTCGCGCTTCGGCCTCGATCATTTCGAGGCGGTGCTGCAGAGCCGGCACTTCCTCGCCAGTCTTTGGCGTTCGCTGGTGTTCGCGGCCGGCAGCGCGGTGTTGGCGCTGCTGTTCGGCTGGGCCAGCGCCTGGATCGTCGAGCGCACCAATACCCCGCTGAAGTCGCTCGCCTATCTCACAGCCATCATCTCGCTCGGCACGCCCTACATTCTCTATGTCAGTGCCTGGCTGTTGTTCTTTGGCAAGGCCGGGCCGGTCAATCACCTCTACCGCATGCTGACCAGCTCCTCCGATGTGCTGATCAATATCTATTCCATGCACGGCATGATTTTGATCGAAGGATTTTTGTGGTCGCCGCTCGCATTCCTGCTGGTGGGCGCCACGCTGCGCAACGCCAATCCCGAGCTGGAGGAAGCGGCGCGGGTGAGCGGCGCCGGAGTGTGGCAGACGCTGCGGCGGGTGACCTTGCGGCTGTCGCTTCCCTCGATCATGGCGCTCGCCATGCTGGTGTTCATCCGCGCCATCGAGGCGTTCGAAGTGCCGGCGCTGGTCGGGCTGCCAGGGCGGCTGAATGTGCTGACCACCGACATCTACGGCAACATGGTGGCGCGGGTGCCGCCCGATCTCGGCGGCGCCAGCGCGCTGTCGGTGATCCTGCTGACGGTGGTGCTCGGCCTGCTCTATGCCTATGGCCGGCTGTCGCGTCATGCCGAGCGGTTCGCCACCATCACCGGCAAGGGTTTCCGCCCGCGGCCGTTCGATCTCGGCCGGCTGCGTTACGTCGCGGCGGCGATCCTTTTCGCGAATTTTGTGCTGTTGCTGCTGGTGCCGTTGGCGATGCTGATCTGGGTGTCGCTGTTGCCGTTCTATCAGCCGGTCAGCATGGGCGCGTTCAAGGTGATGACGCTGAACAATTTCCGCGCCGTATTGTCGCCCCACCACATCGAGCTGATCGTCAATACGCTGCTGATCTCGACCGCTACCGCCACCATCGCGGTGGCGCTCACCTTCCTCGCCGGTTGGCTGGCGGTGCGCCGCATGTTCGGCGGCTGGCTGGTGGAGCAGCTCGCCACCATCCCCCTGATCTTTCCCGGGCTTATTCTCGGCATCGCCGTGATGCAGCTGTTCCTGTACCTGCCGCTGCCGCTCTATGGCACGCTTGGGATTCTGATCTGGGCCTTCGTGATCAACTATCTGCCCTACGGGATGCGCTACAGCTCGTCTGGCATGTTGCAGATCCACCGCGAGCTGGAGGAGGCGGCGGCGGTGTGCGGTGCCTCGCCGCTGACCCGTTTGCGCCGCATCGTGGCGCCGCTGCTGGCGCCGGCCCTGGTCGCCGGCTGGCTGTTTATCTTTCTGATGGCTGCGCGGGTGTTGTCGCTCGCCGTCCTGCTATCGGGCCCGCGCTCGCAACCGGTTGCGGTCGCCATGTTCGATCTGTGGAACAACGGGCAGGGCACCGAGCTTGCCGCCTTCGGCCTCTTATGGTCCATGCTGATGACGGTGATTGCGCTTGTGTTCTATGTGGTCGCGCGGCGTTCGGCCTCCGGCGCGCTCGGCCGCGCTTAAGGGTCGCCCATGCTCCGCGTCGAACGTCTGACAAAAATCTTTGAGAACACCACCGACCGCATTACCGGCGGCGTTCGGGACGCCAGCTTCGCGCTCGAGCCGGGCAGCTTCTTTACGCTGCTTGGCCCGTCGGGCTGCGGCAAGACCACGACGCTGCGCTGCATTGCGGGGCTGGAAACGCCGGACGACGGCGTGATCGCGGTCGACGGCGGCGTGCTGTTCGACGCTGCGGCGCGGGTCAACGTGGCGGTGGAGCATCGCGCCATCGGCATGGTGTTTCAGTCCTACGCCATCTGGCCGCATATGACGGTGGCCGAGAACGTGGCGTTTCCGCTCACCGTCGCCAAGCACCGGCGTTATGGACGCGCCGAGATCGAGGAGGCGGTCAAGCGCGCGCTGGCGGTCGTCGATCTCGACGGCTTCCAGAATCGCTCGGCGCCGCGGCTGTCTGGCGGCCAGCAGCAGCGGGTGGCGCTGGCACGCGCCATCGTGCACGAGCCGCGGTTGATTCTGCTCGACGAACCTTTGTCCAATCTCGACGCTCAATTGCGCGACGAGATGCGCGGCGAGCTCAAGCGGTTGCAGAGCAAGATCGGCATCACCACGGTCTATGTCACCCACGACCAGTCGGAGGCCCTGGCGCTGTCGGACCGCATCGCGGTGCTCGACCAGGGTCGCATCGTGCAGATCGGCTCGCCGCAGGACATCTATTTCCGCCCCGCCAATCCGTTTGTGGCGCGCTTTGTAGGCGCCACCAATCTGTTGCCCGGCCGCCTGCTCGGCAGCGCCAATGGCATCGGCGAGGTCGAGGTGCTCGACGGGCGCAGGATCAAGTGTCTCGTGCCGCAGACCATCAACGATCCATCGGCGGTCTCGGTGTCGATCCGGCCGGAAAGCATCCGCCTCACCGGCGCCAATACGCGACCGGCGGGCGCGCTTGGCAATTATCTCGCCGGCCGCGTCAGCGGGGTGACCTTCCTCGGCGCCTCCCGGCGCGTGGACGTGGTTTGCGACGGCGTCAGCCTGCAGGTCACCACGACCGCGGACATGCCGCTGCCGGCGGACGGCGAGGTATTGCTGATTTTCGCAACCGAGCGGACCGTCGCCTTGCCGAACAAGATGTCGTAGAACAAACTATCACGACAGGCCGCCGCCGGCCGGCAGACGCTGCGAGGAGCAAAAATGGCAACCAAGAAATACGAAACCATCCTGGTCGATAAACAGGACGGCATCACCTGGGTGACCTTCAATCGTCCGGACAAGCGCAACGCCATGAGCCCGCAGCTCCACATGGACATGGACGACGTGCTCGATGCTCTTGCCATCGACGACGCGACCGAGGTCCTGATCGTCACCGGCGCGGGCGAAGCGTTCAGCGCCGGCCAGGACATCAAGCTGTATTTCCGCGGCACCGAGTCAGACCCCGCGATGCGGGCAAAGGCGCGCCGCGCCTCCAATCAGTGGCGCTGGCACAAGCTCTCGACCTTTCCGAAACCGACCATCGCCATGGTCAACGGCTTTTGTTTCGGCGGCGGCTTTACCCAGGTTTGCGCCTGCGATTTCGCCATCGCGGCCGACGACGCGCTATTCGGGCTGTCGGAAGTGAACTGGGGCATCCTGCCGGGCGGCATCGTCGCCTGGAACGTGGTGCAGATGCTGAACTTCCGCAACGCCATGTATTACGCCATGACCGGCGATACCTTCGATGGCAAGAAAGCGGCGGAGATCGGCTTCGTGAATTTCTCCTACCCGAAGGCGCAGCTCAAGCAGGAAACCATCGCCTTCGCCAACAAGCTGATGGAGAAGAGCCCGGCGGCGATGCGCTATACCAAGGAAGCGATCCGCGCTGTGCGTTTCATGAACGAGCCGCAGGCGCAGGATTATCTCAACGCCAAGAGCGACGCGCTGAAATATAACGACAAGGAAGACAGCCGCCAGGAAGGCATGAAGCAGTTTCTCGACGACAAGACCTACCGCCCGGGCTTCGGCCACTTCAAGCGCAAGAAAGCGGCGGGGAAGTAGCCAAGCGCCTCGTATCTCGGGCGCGGTGCAGCATGAAAGCGCGTTACGACAGCAGCGCTTTCATCTTGTCCTGGTTGATGGTCTTGATCAGCTGATCGACCAGGCCGCCGAGCGGCACCGGCACTTTGGCGGCCTGCGCCAGCTCGAGCGCCACGTCCATGTCCTTCTCGGCCCATTTGCCGGTGCTCTTGCCCCAGCGTGACAGCGACCAGTTGGCGCCGCTGCCGTGCATCAGCGCCTCGGTCAGCTTCGGAATGTCGGCGCCGAGCTTTTTCGCCAGCGTGAGCGTCTCGAAATTCGCCGCCATACAGGCCCACAGCAGCATGTTGTTGATGGTCTTGGCGATCTGTCCGGTGCCGACGGGGCCGAGATGCAGCACCTTCTCGCTGAACGCCGCCAGCACGGACTTGGCTTTGGCGAACGATTGCTCGTCGCCGCCGACATAGGCCGTGGCGGCCCCGTTGTTAGCCGCTTCTTGCCCCAGCACCAGCGGCGTATCGAGCACGCCGATGCCTTTGGCTTCCGCCAGCTTCGCCATGCGCTGCACGGTTTCCGGCGTGCAGGAACTGGCAATGCAGACGACCGAGCCGCGCGCAAGCGTGTCGAGCAGGCCGGAGCGCTCCACCACGTCCGCGATCTGCTGGTCGGTCGCCACCATGACCAGCACGACCTCGGCATGACGGCCGACCTCTGCGGGCGTGGCGCAGATGCGCACGCCGTGGCTTTCCGCCTGCCGTGCCGCCTTCACGTCGAGATCGCAGCCGTAGACCTCGAAGCCCTTGAGCGCCATGTGGCGGGCCATCTGCAGTCCCATGGCGCCAAGCCCGATCATGCCCGTGTGCTTCACCGCTGCCTGTTCCATGTGGACCTCGATTGTAGTCTTATTTGAGCATGATCTTGTCCGAAAACCGGTTCCCACTTTTCGGGATCATGCAGGCGCGGCGCCGGCGGTCTGCTCCGCTTTGTCGAGAGCTTTCCACTCCGTGCCGGGCGCCGCGCTGGCGGGAAAGATCAGCGACTTGATCACCACCGGCACCGCGCCGGAGCTCGGCAGCATGGCGCCGATATCGATGTAATCGAATTCCTTTAGCTCGAGCCCATCGACCGAGACGATGGCGTTGGCGAGGCGCATCTCCTCGCGCAGGTGAATGCCCATCAGCCCGCCGACATCGCCGTCTCCCGCTAGCACCAGCGGATGATTGTTCGCCAGTATCTCCGACAATCCTTCCACCACGCCGCGGCAGAAGGCATCGAGCCGCTGGAACGTGGCCGAGCCGCGCCACGGCACGAACACGGCGACTGGCGTCTTGCCGGCGTCGAGATCGAGCCGCCGCAGCACTGCCTTGATCTCGGACGCGACGGCTCCGGTGTCGATGGTCTCGGCGTCGAGCGCAAAGCCGGGGGCAATCACCGGCACATTGCGCAAGGGCAAACCTTCGAGCGGCGAGACATAGATGGTGCTGCCGCTGACCTGGGTGGTGTATTGCGAGGCGCCGATCACCGTGGCGCGGATGCCCTCGTTGGAGCGCTCGATTTTCGGACCCCAGGCGGTGACGCGGGTGCGGATTTCTTGCGCCAATAGCGCGCCGAGATCGCCGAATGTTTCCGCCTCGCGGCCATAGATGTATTCGGCCACGCCGCCGGAAAAGGTGATCTGGTCGATGGCCCCGCGATGCGAGAGCGGATCGAGCCGCAGCAGGCCGGAGCCGCCGGCGGCGGGCGAGCCGCCGCGCAGCGCCTCGAACAGACGGTCGGCCATCTGGGCTGCGAGCGCGCGCGCCGCTTCGGGCGCAAGCGTCGCCCCGAGCGCAAGATCGATCCCAAGCTCGGTGCCGAACCGCCGGCCCGCCTCTTCCAGCCGCACGATGCGGCCCGCGTCGTCGGTGCAGACGAGCCGCGCGCCCACATCGATGGCGGTCAGGTCCACCACCTTGCCGTCATGGCACACCGCGATCTTGGAGGTGCCGCCGCCGATGTCCACGTTCATCACCGTGGCCTTGTCGCGGATCGACTGGGCGACCGCGCCCGAACCGTAGGCCGCCATCACGGTCTCCAGATTGTCGCCGGCCGACACCGCGACCATCTTGCCGGCCTGGCGCGCGAACAGGTCGCCGATCTTGCGCGCATTGCGGCGGCGCACCGCGACACCGGTGAGAATGAGCGCGCCGGTGTCGATCTCGTCGGGATCGACCTTGGCGTCCTGGTATTGCCGCTCGATGAAAGCGCCGAGCGCGTCGGCGTCGATGGTTTCCTCCGCCGAATAAGGCGTGAGCAGAATGTCGGATTCGTAGAAGGCTTCGCGGCTGATCACCACGTAGCGGCTGTCCAGCCGCTCCAGCACGATGCGGGAAAACACCAGATGCGAAGTCGAGGAGCCGATATCGACTCCGACGCTGAGCACGCAGATTTCGTCTTCATCGACGAGGGAGCGACCGGTGCTTGAGAAAAAGACCCGCCCGCCAGCGCTTTCGTCAGTCATTTGTCGTCATGGCCGGGCTTGCCCGTGCAGCGGGATGAAGTCGTGGATGCCCGGGACAGGCCCGGGCAAGACGACGAAGCAAATGCCGGCGCTCGCTATCACGCGCCGACGAACTTCGGCACGACAGTGCCCTTCTTGTAGAAGTCGGGCTCCATGCGGCTCTGCACGCCCTCGGCCTTCAGCTTCGCCTCGTATTCCTTCCGGATGTAGGGATCTTCCATCCAGTAGGGGATCGCGCTGCCGCCCTCGGGGATGTCCATGGCGGTGTAGTCGGAATGCTTCTCGCCGGGCGGGCCGGGCTCGCGGCCGGGATTGAACGGGCCGAACCAAGCGGTCAGCCGCAGCGGGTCCTTCGATGCGCCGAAATGCTGGTGATACCAGCGCGCGCCGCCAGGTGCGGCCGAGACGAGGCCGACCGGCTCGTAATCGACGCGCTTGATCTTGTCGGCATGGCCGTCCTTCCACGGATTGACGCCGTAGCGTTCCGGCCATGTATAGGTGTAGCCCTTGCCCTTGATGCAAACGAGCACCGCCGCCGAGGTGTGGGCGTGCGCCTTGGAATAGCGGCCGTTTTCGTGCTGCCCGACCCAGAGATAGAAGGTGTTGCCGGTCATGAACGGCTCGACCCGGCGCCAGCCGGGCGAGCGGCGGTTGTCGAGCGGCAGGTCGCAATTGTTGATGTCGGGAATGAAATTGGTGCGCCGCATCGCCAGCCCGCGCACCGGATCGGGCTCGATGTCGTCTTTGTATTTGTAGAAGTCGTCGGCGCCGCTGAACCGGTCCTTGAACTGGTACGGCATGTTGAAGATGGCGTCGGAATTGTTGATCAGGTTCATCAGGTTCGGCGCCGTGGTGCCGCCCAGCAGCAATGCCGGCGAGGAACTGGCGTTGACGATGCGGTGCATGGCGTTGACCGGGATCGAGAATAGCGAGCCCTGCTGCCATTCGAACACATGCCGCTTGCTGTCCTGATCGAGCCAGACCTCGGTGGTGCCGCGGCCTTCGACCACGTAATAGATTTCCTCGTACAGGTGCTTTTCCGGATTGAGCGCGCCGGCGCCCGGCACTTCCACGACGTAACAGCCCCACTTGCCCTCGGTGCCGTGCAGCTGGATGTAGGTGCCTTTGCCGCCCATCCGCTTCCATGGCGCGAGCGGCAGGTTCTGCACCTTGCTGACGCCGATGTCGCGATGAACCGGAATCCCCTCGGATTCCATAAACAGGTCGTAGGGTGTCTTGGGCCTGCCGAACTGTCCGAAACCGGCCCGGTTGCTGCCGGTCGGCTCATGCCAATGGGTCTTGTCGGTCAATTCGTGCATTTGACGCTCTTTCTGGTTGCTGGAGCCGCTGCCCTGCAAGCAAGCCGCCAAATCGAGAGGCGCTCTCGATTGCGTTCGATCCGAAGGAATAGGCCAGTTTAGGCCCGGACTACCGGATAATCCACGATATTACAATATCTGCCGGCGCGTCGCGGCCGGGCCTGCGCTCGGTACCGGCGGGTGCGCCAATGGGTCCCGGGACTTTGCGCCAAGCACCGCGGGAAAGGGCTTTTGGCGTTCTGATCGATCCATTAAGATCGTTCCATCCGTTACCAGCGGTCAACAGCAATACTTAAGTCATCGATGTCTTGGGAGGAAAAAATGCAGCGAGTACTTTTAGCGTCCGCGGCGGCTTTGGCCTTGCTCACGGCGCCGGCTCTGGCGCAGAGCAAGTCGGTCAAGATCGGCTTTGTCGGCACGTTCAGCGGACCGACCGCGGTGATCGGCAACGACATGCGCGATTCGTTCGAGCTCGCGCTCGACCATCTCGGCCGCAAGATGGGCGGCCTGCCGGTCGAGGTGATCTACGAAGACGACCAGCTGAAACCGGACGTGGGCCGGCAGAAGACCGAAAAGCTGATCCAGTCCGACCGCGTTGATTTCGTGGCCGGCTACATCTGGTCGAACGTGTTGCTGGCCTCGCTCAAGCCGGTGATCGATTCGCAGACCTTCCTGATCAGCGCCAATGCCGGCCCCTCGCAGATCGCCGGCGAATTGTGTTCGCCGTTCTTCTTCTCGACCTCGTGGAACAACGACCAGACGCCGCAGGCGGTTGGCGAATACATGAACCAGAAGGGCGTGAAGTCGGTGTTCCTGATCGGTCCTAACTACGCCGCCGGTAAGGACATGCTGGCCGGCGTGGCCTCGACCTTCAAAGGCAAGGTCGTCGCCGAAGAGCTGACCAAGTGGCCGGATCAGCTCGACTTCTCGGCCGAGCTATCGGGGGGGCGCCCCCCCAGCC
>Ga0080064_1001160_pt1 | contig 57277 bp, 51 predicted proteins | sample Subgrocontami54m_FD_69260 | JGI IMG/M metagenome (GOLD analysis project Ga0080064, IMG submission 69260) | Subsurface groundwater microbial communities from S. Glens Falls, New York, USA - GMW46 contaminated, 5.4 m (SPADES assembly) (version 2) ... | reverse complement strand
CGGGCCGACGTACGGGGACACGGCCTGAAGGCTGCCCCGTTCACCCTTGCGATTCGCTCCGTCGAAACCGGCAAGGAGCGCCGGCTCCGCATTAACCAGATGATGAGATTAGGGGATCGGGAGTTCCAGCCTCACTGGTCGCCGGACGCTCGCTCCTTTATCGCCTTAGGAAGGGATCTCAAGTTGCGTTTGGGCCTCTACCGAATCGACGCTCAAACCGGAACGGTAGCTCCGTTGGTGGTGGACGAAAACTGCCCTGTTTACATGGACTGCGTCAGTTGGCCGGTGTGGTCTCCGCAGAGAAATGTGATTTTCGTTCGTTGGAGCAACAAGGGTCGGAGCTTGGTAGCACGAGACCTCGAAACCAGCCGGGAGAGGGACTTCTACCATGCGGTTTCTCGCGACGACCACATCTCCCATTTGGCCATCTCGCCCGATGGTCGGCGGTTGGCCTTTGTCCGGTGGGACGCGAAGCAACGAACGACCAGCCTGGAGGTTGTGTCGACCTCGGGTGGTGAACCCCGTAGACTGCTTGAGCTATCGCCACGCGAACTGGCGGCCTACTGGCACCTGCCATTTGCGTCGGCGTGGACACCCGATTCGCGGCACATCGTTTACGCGACCAGCACCGAAGGTCGGAAGAACAAATTCGAATTCTGGCAAATTTCCGCCGAAGGTGGGGAGCCGCAGAACCTCGAGCTGGCGATGGAAGGATTGCTGCCGTACGGCCTCAGCGTTCATCCCGACGGGCGACGCATCGCGTTCACTGCCGGGACAGCCAAGCGCGATGAAGTCTGGGTGCTGGAGAACTTCCTGCCCGCTGAAAAGACAGGGAAACAGTAGGAGGGGAAAATGAAGCGAACTTTGTTCCTCATGATCTTGTCGTGCCTGGCGGTTTCAACCGTCACGGGCCAAAAGTCCGCCAAAGTAGCTCCGAAGCACTACAAAGTGGCTGCGGCTGAGGCCCCCACCCATTCGGTTACCCCTGACGGCAGATACCGCCTTTATGCGGAAGAGGCCGGAGCGGGCGACGAACACCTCTTCTTGCGAGATCTTACGACCGGCGATACCCGTCGCCTGACGAAGGGACCTGGCACTGCGAGTGACGCGATCTTGTCGCCAGACGGAAGGCTGATCGCGTACGAATGGGCGACTCCCGCGTACGAATGGGCGACCGAGGATCGGCTCATCGAGCTACGGATTGTGGGGATCGATGGCTCCGGGCCGCGCGTTCTCTATTGCAATAGGGACGTCCTCCTCTTGAATGGCGCACGACTCAACCTACAGTTGGACCCCCCGCTTCATGTTCACGAATGGTCGCCGGACGGGAAATACGTGGCGGCGACGCTCTCCCAAGAAGACCAGGTCCAGTTGGTCTTGTTCTCCGTTGCAGATGCCTCCGTGCGAGTGCTCAGGAGGCAAGGGCTCGAGACACTGAGCTACATCTCCAATTTCGGCAAAATGAAGTTTTCCCCGGATGGGCGTTTCGTCGCCTATGACCTGACTCCCCACGGAGGCTCCTCTCGGGACATCTTTGCGATCCCTGCGGAGGGAGGTTCAGAAGTTCCGCTGGTTCAACACCAAGCCAATGACATCCTGCTTGACTGGTCCCCTGATGGGCGTGGGGTCCTCTTCGCCAGCGACCGTTCGGGCCACTGGGATCTCTGGGTCATGCAGGTGCTCGATGGTAAACCGCGCGGTTCCCCTCAGATGGTCTACCTGAACATTGGGCCCTTCACCAACGGTCTGGGGTTCACCCGGGATGGCAGCTACTACTACGGAGTTACGGTCTGGGAGAATGATGTGTACCTCGCCACACTCGACCCAGCAACTTACAGACTCCGAGGCCCCACGAAGTTGGTCAGTCATGTCGGTGACAGAACTTCGACCCAGTGGTCGCGGGACGGCCAGTATCTGGCCTATGTCTGGGGGCGCGGCCCTGAGAACGATCCTTTTATCCTCGGGATTCGCTCCGCTGAGACTGGGAAGGAGCGCCGGCTTCGGCTCGGAGAGTTACTGAGGCATGGCGGCCATGGCTTCGACCCTCAGTGGTCCCCGGATGGGCGTTTCATCCTTGCAGACGCCAGGGAGAAAGGCTACGTGCAAAGCCAGGGCCTGTACCGGATCGACGTTCAAACCGGAAGTGTCACTCCGATCGTGCAGACAGACTTCATCCGTGGTTACAACCGTATCGAGTCGCCGGCATGGTCCCCCGACGGCAGGGTGATCTTCGAACGACGGCCGCCACAAAGAATTCTCACGCGAAACCTTGAAACCGGGGAGGAGAAAGAACTCTATCGTCCTGTCCCTCCTGCCCAGGTTCATCATTGGCCTACCTCCAACCTGGCGGTCTCGCCCGATGGTCAACGATTGGCCTTTGTTTGGACGGATGCGAAAAATGTTGAGAGAACCACCGCGCCGATGGTCTTACCGACCGCAGGCGGTGAACCCCGCGAACTGCTTCGAGCACAAGAACCGGAAAGGATTTCTGTGCCAGGCTGGATGCCTGATTCGCGCCACATCATCTACGCCCGCAGCGTTTCCGGTGAGAAGCGAAAATTCGAGCTGTGGCGAATCTCTGCCGAGGGTGGAGAACCGCAGAAGCTTGGGCTGGTGATGGAAGGACTGGAGCCGTACGGTCTGAGTGTCCATCCCGACGGGAAACGCATCGCGTTCACGGCTGGGACGGAGCGCGAGGAGGTCTGGGTGCTGAAGAACTTCCTGCCGCCAGTCAAACCCAACTGGTAGGGAGAAGAAGATGAAGCGAGCTTTGTTTCTCATGAGCCTCTCCTGGCTTGCCATCTCATCGGTCGCCGCTCAAGGGCCTGCCAAAGTAGCGCCGAAGCACTACAAGGTGGCTGAGGTCACTTGGCCGGGTTCGATTTCCCCTGATGGCCGATACATCTCCTGGGTGGGTGATGTCGCCGACTTTGATCATCTCTTTATTAGAAATCTCAGGACCAGAGAAAATAGGCGCCTCAGTAAAGGAGCTGGGGAGTCCGGCGGCAACTCTTCGGCCTTCTCTCCTGACGGTAAGCAAGTGGCCTACGACTGGGCGAACGAGGATGGCTCCAACGACCTACGCATCGTGGGGATCGATGGCTCTGATCCTCGCATTCTTCATCGCAGCGGGGAAGTCCATTCCATTGAAGTCCAGGACTGGTCTCCAGACGGGAAACAGATTTTGGCGAGCTTCTTCCGAAAAGACGGAACCTACCAGGTCGTCTTGGTGTCCGTGGCGGATGGCTCCGTACGAGTCCTAAGCACACGAAGATTCAAAGCGCGGAACTGGCGCAGTCAGGGCAACAGGATGAGGTTTTCACCGGACGGGCGGTACATTGCGCATGATGTTCCGCAGCAAGGGTCGCCCCAGAGGGATATTTTTGTGCTCTCAGCCGATGGGGGCCGCGAAGTTCCCCTGGTTCAACACCCGGCCAATGACCGCCTGCTGGACTGGACACCGGAAGGGAAGCGGATCCTTTTTGTGAGCGACCGCACGGGCAAGTGGAATGTTTGGTCAATACGGGTGACTGATGGAAAACCTAATGGACCTCCCGAGCTGGTTAAAGCAGAGATAGGGCCGGTCGCGCAGAGCCTCGGTTTCACCCGGGACGGCTCCTATTCCTATGCCGTCTGGACCTGGGAGAATGACGTTTATCTGGCCACACTCGACCCAGCAACCGGCAAGGTTCAGGATGCGAAGAAGCTGGTCGAGCACATAGGCTCCGACACATCGGTCGAATGGTCGCCCGACGGTCAGTACCTTGCCTACGTTTGGGGCAGGGGCGTATGGGAGCCTGTTCCCCTAGCGATCCTCTCGGTTGAAAGCCGCAACGAGCGCCAGTTCCGGCTCAACAGGTTGTCCGCCGTCCATCAGTTCCAGCCTCACTGGTCGCCTGATGGGCGCTTCCTTGTTGCCCAAGGGTGGGACAGGGAGTATTCGGGTCCGAACCCCGAGGGTCGCCGAGGGGTCTTCCAGATCGATTCACTAACCGGAGAAGTCACTCCCATTGTGCGGCGGCTATCTACTGCAGACTTTGCCGAGTGGCCAGTCTGGTTGTCCAACACAAAAGTGATTCTTACCCGATGGGTGAGTGACGGAGTGAAGAGGAATAGAAGTATCGTGACGCAAGACCTGGAAACTGGCGCAGAGAAAGAACTCTATCGCGCGGCGTCGCCCGCTCGTGTGTCTCACTTGGCTGTCTCGCGCGATGGTCGGTGGGTGGCCTTTCTAGAGTACGAGAGAGGAGCGGGAAAGGCAGCCTTGAAAATCGTATCGGCCTCCGGCGGTGAAGCGCGCGAACTAGTCAAACTCTCGGCGTTGGCAGATTACTGGATGCCGCTCTTTGCACTGGCGTGGACGCCTGACTCAAAGCACATCATCTACGCGCCCAGCACTGCCGGAGAGAAACCGAGATTTGAATTGTGGCGTATTTCAGCCGAGGGCGGAGAACCCCAGAACCTGGGGCTCGCGATGGAAGGACTGCTGCCATACGGCCTGAGCGTTCATCCCGACGGAAGACGTATTGCGTTCACCGCTGGAACGCCTGTCCGCTCAGAAGTCTGGGTGCTGAAGGACTTCCTGCCCGAATCCAAGTGGGCGAAGTGAGCGTATCTCTTAGAAGTAGCATTCTCAAGAAAACGGAACGGAGTGTTATTTAGTCGAGTGCCAAAAGGATTCGTCAATCTCACGGCGGACTTTTGACTGTCAACATCGATCTAATCGCTCACTTCGTGAGCAGGAGGATTTCAATGGAAAGAGTCCAACGAAATGTCCGTTTGCCTCTCTTCTTTTTTGTGACTTCGCTTCTCGTCACGTACTCTCTTCACTCTCAGAGTGCTTCGCCGCAGACGGCGGGCTTGGAGAAGCTTGACCTGAGCATCGTGGAGAAGATCCGCGATGAGGGCCTGAACCGCTCGCACATCCCCGAGGACGCACGCTATCTGATGGACGTGATTGGCCCGCGCCTGACCGGATCGCCGGCCATGAAGCGCGCCAACGAGTGGACAGCTCAGAAGATGCGCGAGTACGGACTGGAGAACGTGCATTTGGAACCGTGGGAATTCGGACGCGGCTGGCAGGAGATTTCCTATTTTGGCCGCATGACGGAGCCATTTATCAGGCCACTCAGCGGGCGGTCGCTGGCCTGGACTGGCAGTACCAAGGGTTTGCAAAGCGGGCCGGCCGTGATCGTGAAAGCCCGATCCGTGGCCGATCTCGATCTGCCCAAGGACGTAAGGAATCTGAAAGGTGCCTGGATTCTGGTGAACGAAGCGGGCGAGCCACGAAATCCATCCTTCGACCCCGTGCCCTTGCGGCGGTCGCTCGAAGAGTTGCTCGCTCCGCCAGACTCTTCCCAACAGAAGCCCGTGGGCCCCACAGAGGAGGAACGCCGCCGGGACATCGAGGAATTCCAGCACTACTTGGGTTTCCAAATCAAGCTTCGCGAGAGCGGTGCCCTTGGCATTCTGCGACGCTCCTCCCGCATGGACGGCATTATCCGAGGTTCGAGCATTCTGGGTGATGCGGTGGGATCCTTGATAAACCCTGGCGGGCCGGAAACCCTACCCAATATCATGCTCGCCGATGAAGACTACTCTCTCATATATCGCAACGCGGCGAGCGGCATACCGGTCACCTTAGAGTTCAACATCCAAAACCGTTTCCCTGTGGACGATATGATGGCCTACAACACCATCGGGGAGACTCAGGGCACGGACAAGCGCCATGAGGTCGTGATCCTCGGCGCGCATCTAGACTCCTGGCACATGGGCACCGGTGGTACGGACAACGGTGCCGGTTCCATGGTCACGCTGGAGGTGATGCGGATTCTAAAAACGATTGGCGTCCAGCCACGTCGAACCATTCGCATCGCGCTGTGGAGCGGGGAGGAGCCGGAGTTACCGGAGCGGGACCTTTTGGGTTCCTCGGCCTATGTGGAGACACACAAGGACGAACTCAACAAGATTAGCGTCTACCTAAACCTGGATCGGGGAAGCGGGCGCATCCGGGGCATCTACAGCCAGATGAACCCGTTCGCGATCCCCATCTTCGAGCAACTGTTCCGTCCGTTTCGCGACTTGGGCGTGGTGGCCGTCCGGGACGAAAACAGCGGCGGAAGCGACCACGTGACATTTGACCGCGTGGGCGTTCCTTCCTTCTATTTTATCCAGGACCTCATGGAACGAGAGAAAAACGAACAAGCAAGGAAAATGCACCACACGAACATTGACACCTACGACGCCCTGATTCTTGACGACCTCAAGCAGGCGGCGGTTGTGGTGGGCTCTACGGTCTACCACTTGGCCATGCGCGACGAGATGTTCCCCCGAAAAGCGAAGGCCGGAGTAGGAAGGTAGCAATGTCTAAACCCATTCGGGCAACTGTTGTCATTCTGGTTGCTGGCCTGGCGATCATCGCTCCGCTGGTCCGCGCTCAAAAGGCAGGGCAACCAGACCCGCGCCCGTGGAGAATCGTCTTCAACTCAGAGCGGGATGGGCACGGAGAGATCTATGTCATGGACCCCGACGGGGCCAACCAGCAGAGGCTCACGCACACGCCGGGCAAGCGTAAAGGCGGTTGGCGTCCCTGTTGGTCGCCGGATCGAACGAGAATCGCCTTCGCCTCCAACCGAGAGGGGAACCCGGAGATCTACGTGATCGATGCCGATGGCTCCAACGCACATCGACTCACGCACACAGCGGGTAAAGGGAGGGGCAGTGAGCAGCCTAGATGGTCGCCGGATGGAAAGAGGATCGCCTTCGAGTCCAACCAGGACGGGAACTGGAATATTTGCGTGATGGATGCCGACGGCTCCAATGTACAGAGGCTCACGCACACAACGGGCAAGGACAGTGATGGTCCCCGTTGGTCGCCGGATGGAAAAAGGATCACCTTCGAGTCCAACCAGGACGGCAACTGGAATATTTACGTGATGGATGCCAACGGTTCCAATGTACAGAGGCTCACGCACACAAAGGGTAGGGGTAAGGAGAGCGTGAGTCACGATTGGTCGCCGGATGGAAGGAGGATCGCCTTTGAGTCCAACCGAGAGGGGAACCCGGAGATTTACGTGATGGATGCCGATGGCTCCAACGTACATCGACTTACGCACACACCGGGCAAGCGCGTGGGCAGTGTGCAACCGGACTGGTCGCCAGATGGAAAAGGGATCGCCTTTGGGTCCAACCGGGACGGGAAGTCGAAGAACTGGCGGGCCAACTTCGAGATCTACGTGATGGATGCGGACGGCTCGAATGTCCAAAGGCTCACCTTCAATCAAGCCTGGGATCTACACCCCGACTGGTGACCACGGAATTACCTCTGCGGGAAAGAGCGCCGTAGAAGGAGCCAAGAATGTTCAGACAAAAAGAAATGATGTTTGTCATTCTGGTCGTCGCGTCGATGACCATCACTTCACTGAATGCTTCTCAGGAAGCGTCACCTGAAGAGCTGCTCAGCCCTCGGCTCATTGCTTTGCAAAAGGAGATACAAGCTGGAAATCGTGCTGCGCTTGAAACTTTTTGGCAAGAAGTTACCGAGCAGGGCACGCCGTTGATTGAACCTATCCCAGGGGACAATAAATACGTGCTGGCAACATTTCTGTGGCATGCCAAGCTGGGGGTCAAAAATGTTGTCGTGTTTTCAGGATTTAAGAATTGGGGTTTCGGGAATAACCAAATAGCTCCGAACCAAATGGCTCACTTGCGGGACACAGACCTCTGGTATAAGAGTTATAAGATAGGGAAGAACATTCGTTTTACCTATCAGATTTCGCCGAACGATCCCCTTATTCCCTTTGACCAAGTTGAAGATAACGCGAAAGGGTGGAGCGAGCGCACAGCCACGTGGCAGCCGGACCCTCTCAATCCACACCGATATCTGCAGCCCAAGAACGACGAAGATGCCAACCCCAACTGGAAAGGTGAAATTGACTCAATAGTAGAACTACCCGATGCACCTGCTCAACCCTCGGTGAAGCCACAGCGTGGAGTACCAGCCGGTCAGATGGAAATCCGTCGCTTGAGGAGCAAATTTCTCAATGACGAACGGCGAGTCTGGATTTACACCCCGCCTGGGTATACGCGGAGCGGGAAACCTTATGCCCTACTCATCCTTTTTGACGGGTGGGCCTATGTCCACGTCATTCCGACACGCACTATTTTGGATAACCTGCTCGCCAAAGGTTACCTTGGGCCGCTGGTTGCTGTCATGATAGACAATCTGAATTGGGAACCGCGTTGGCGGGATCTGTATTCTTGCGCCTCGCCTCCCTCCCCGTTTGTCGAGTTCTTGACCAAAGAGATGGTTCCCTGGGCACGCCGGAACTACCATGTCAGCTTTGATCCAAGCCAGACGATAGTCGGAGGCTTCAGTGCTGGCGGGTTCGCCGGGGCCTGCGTCGCACTACTACACCCGCAAACTTTTGGTAATGTTCTGTCCCAGTCGGGCGCTTTTGGAGCAGAGTACGAGTGGCTAGCGCGGCAATTTAACGCCCGCGCCAAATTACCTCTCCGCTTCTATCTCGATGTCGGCCTGCAGGAGACCGCATCAGGGGCCGGAGATAAACCGAGTTTGCTTATCGCTAACCGGCACTTACGGGATGTCTTACAGGCTAAAGGCTACGCAGTTCACTACAAGGAATTCAACGGCGGGCACGAACATTGCAACTGGCAAGGCACGTTGGCTGACGGCTTATTGGCGCTCATCGGGAAAGATAGAAACAAGGCTGTCGATGTCAATGACATCCTCAAGCGAGTAAACAAGCCGAAACAGTGAGAACCGCATTGGGCCGAATCGCTCACCTTCAATCAAGCCTGGGACGCACACCCCTATTGGTGACCACGAAATTGCCTCTGTTCGGAAAGAGCGCCCCAGAAGGAGATAAAAATGTTTGAGCCAAAGCGAATGATGTTTATTTTTCTAGTTGTCGGCCTGACGCTCATCGGACCCCCGGTTCGCGCCCAGGAGGCGAGGAAGACTTACCCGGACTTTGCGCTCCAAGCGCCGCCGATTAACACATCTCCAGGTGCGGAGTACGCCGCTTGGACCAGGATGTTTCAGGGCATCCCGGGCATCGAGCGGACCGCAAAGGGACGCTTGTGGGCCGTATGGTATGCGGGCGGTCCCGGCGAAGGGCCCATGGACTACGTCGTACTCGTTACCAGCAGAGACGATGGCAAGAGTTGGTCGGAACCGAAACTCGTGATCGATCCGCCGGGGAATGTCCATGCATGGGACCCGTGCCTGTGGAGGGACCCGCATGGGCGGCTGTGGCTGTTCTGGAGGCAAGATTATGGCGGATGGGACGGGCGAGGCGGTGTCTGGGCCATCGTCAGTGAGAACGCCGATTCCGAGAGCCCGGAATGGTCCAAGCCCCGGCGCCTTGCCGACGGAATAGCCCTCAACAAGCCGACCGTCCTGACCACCGACGAATGGCTGCTCCCTGTCGCAGTCCTACCTGAGGCGTGCGAGCTGCCAGAAGTCAATGAAGACTACAAACTGGGCCTGAGCCCCGCGGTTGTCAAGATTCTGTGTCATGATCTCGGAGACCAAAAAGGCCTCAACGTTTATAGCTCGGTGGACATAGGGAAGACGTGGAAGTTGGTGGGTGAGGCGCGAATCCCGGATGGCTGCTGCGAGCACATGATTGTGGAGCGCCACGATGGCAGTCTCTGGATGTTGGTGCGAACCTATTACGGCATTGGTCAAAGCGTGTCCACTGACAGGGGCAAGACCTGGGGACAGAGTGCCGAGAGCATCCGACATCCGTTCACCCGGTTCTTCATTCGGCGGTTGAAGTCGGGCAGGCTGTTGATGGTAAGACATAACCCGCCGAGCATCCGCTTCCGCTCGCACCTCACTGCTTATCTGTCGGACGATGATGGCAAGTCGTGGTCTGGCGGGTTACTGCTGGACGAACGCGAGCGGGTGTCTTATCCGGATGGCGTTGAGGCCGACAACGGCAAGATCTACGTGATTTACGACCGAGGACGTAACACGGAGCGGGAAATCCTAATGGCTACGTTCACGGAAGAAGATGTGAAGCAGGGGAAATGCGTGACCGGCCGATGCGAGCTCAAAATGCTCGTGAATAAGGCAGGCGAATAGAGCGTCAGATGCACCCGCCAAGCCACACGTCGCTACTTTTAGAAGCACTTGAAACCCTAATGCAGCACATCTTTCATGCCCTTTGGTCTGCCTGGTGCGCTGCAGAACTGGACACCAAGTGGACACCACAAGATGCCTCGGGACTTTGTTCAGGGCGGCCCATGGGGACGAGTTCCTGAGGCATTTCGGCCACGGGGCGATGACTTTGTTTCCTTGACGCGCCTTCCACTCCGGCGTAGCCTCCAAGTTCAGCGCACATTCCGTTTGCTAACCTTTTCGGACGCTCAGCTTCGCACACGGCATCGGATCCCCTAAGAAGCGGCGGGGACATGGAGGTGGAGGATGAAGCGACCTTTTTTCCTTATGTCATACACAACGAAAAAACTCTGCGTTTTGGGCCTCTGTACATTTGGTTTCCTATTCTCTGCTAATGGACAGGAACCCAAGCCGCGGTTCCCGATGCCGAAAGCAAAGTACAACGTGCGCATCGAGAAGAGTGTGATGATCCCCATGCGGGACGGTGTGAAACTCTCCACCGATCTCTATTTCCCCGAAGGTGCCGGAGAAAAGCTGCCGGTCATCCTGGTTCGCACGCCCTACAACAAAAATGTCCCGGGGTCTGACGGGGACACGCCGTCCGATCTTGTCGGTCAGGACTACGTTGTCGCTGTCCAAGACGTTCGCGGGAAGTTTGAATCCGAGGGTGATTACATCGTTTCAGCTGCAGATACAAATGACGGCTACGACACGGTTGAGTGGCTCGCTTCCCAATCCTGGTCGACGGGAAAGGTAGGGACTACGGGCTGCTCCTATCCGGGCGAAAACCAAGTGCAAATGGCTAAGCTGAGGAATGCGCACCACGTAGCCATGAACCCACGGGCGGCGAGCGGAGGGATGCAATACTTCGGATTTCTGCGTGGTGGCGCGTTCGAGCTCGCCGACGGCGCCAATTGGTTCTTGCGCAACGGGAGCAAGATCAAACCCCAGTTAGCAGCAACTATGCCGCGCTCCCAGTTCCAGGCGGTCACAAAGTACTTCACCCTCAATCCGTCACCGCCCAAGGTGGATTGGCGTGAGCTCTGGCGAAGTCTTCCGTTGAGGGACATGATGGATAAAGCCGGGATGCCGCCAACCGACTGGGAAGGCTTTGTTTCCCACCCCGAAGGTGATCCTTGGTGGGATCAATTCGGCTATGTGAAAGAAACAGACCACTTCGATACGCCCGGACTTTTCTTGGACTCCTGGTACGACTACGGGGTCGGAGATACTTTCAAGTTGGTCGAGCTCATCAAAAAGAACAGCGCGAGCCCGCGAGCCCGTGAGAATCAATTCATAGTTATTGCGCCTACCACTCATTGTGTGTACGAAGACGCAACCGAGCACACCGTTGTCGGAACACGGGATCTAGGCGACGCACAGTTCGATTATTACGGTTTGTACCTACGGTGGTTTGACTACTGGCTCAGGGGGATCGACAACGGTGTAACTAAGATGCCCAAGATCCAGCTGTACGTCATGGGCAGGAACGAGTGGCGTGGGGAAAACGAATGGCCGCTGGCCCGGACGAAGTTTACAGCTTTCTATCTCCACAGCGACGGACACGCGAATAGCCGTTTCGGAACTGGCCGCCTCAGCACCGAAAAACCCGGAGACCAACCGCCGGATGGCTACGTTTATGATCCCAAAAGCCCGGTCCCGACTTGGGGCGGCCCACGAAGTCGCAACCTGCCCTCTGGAGCCCAAGATCAATCAGACATAGAAATGCGAAGTGATATGCTGGTTTACAGCACGCCTCCGCTGGAGAAGGGCATTGAGGTCACAGGCCCTCTCGAAGTTGTGCTGTATGTATCCTCAGATGTCCGCGATACTGACTTCACCGCGAAACTCATAGATGTGTATCCCGACGGCACAGCGTATAACATTCAGGAAGGGATTCAGCGCGCTCGTTACCGCGAAGGCTTCGGGAAGAAAGTCTGGATGAAGCCGGGAGAGGTGTACCTAGTGAGAATCAATCTCCGGGCTACCAGTAATTATTTCGGTCCCGGACACCGCATCCGGCTCGACATTTCGAGCAGCAACTTTCCGCGTTTTGACCGGAACCTAAACACAGGTGGCAACAACTTCGATGAAACAAAGTGGATAGTAGCGCACAACGAGATCAAGCATGATAAGCAGTACGCATCCTATATCCTTTTGCCAGTAATACCCTGAGAGTTGCGGTGCGAGTATGTCGAAATCTCGTGCGCGAGACAGGCATACTGCAGTTGTGCCGAAACCATGTGGTTTCGGCACAGCGTCGAATACGCAGCCGCTGTTGACAGGACCAACGACTTGGCGATGGATGCTAAGAACGATTTTGGCAGGCCTGGATGAATCCGAGCAGACGCCGAATGCCCCACGGTCGCCCTCAGTCTATTGGGTCTCTATAGGACCCCAGATTCTCAATCTGGTAACCCGGGTTCGATTCCCGGTACCGCTACCAAATCCACCAGATAGCGAAAACAGCCAATTTTAATGCGGCTTCCAGGCGTTTCGAGCGCCCGTCTATTACGTCTTGCTAATTCCCGTTTGTCTCTCTCGTGCCCTCCAGGAATGGACAGTAAGTGGACAGTATGAAATGGCCCTTGCCGAATCGCGACGGGCGAACCCTGGCCCGATGGTGAGGAACCTGGACTCATCCCGCCGTGCGGTTATTTCCTTGACGCACGTCCCACGCCGGGCGTAGCGTCGAAATCCATCCGAGATTCATTCGCCATCTCTTTTCCCGCACGCTCAATCTTGCTTGTGCGGTCGGACCCGGAGATAAGCTGGCTAACAGAAGGAGAGAAGGATGAAGCGAGCTTTGAATCTAATGATCTTATTGTGCCTGGCAGTTCCGACTCTCACGGGCCAACAGCCCGCCAAAGTAACGCCGAAGACCTACAAAGTAGCTCAGGTCGACAACTCGGGTTCTGTTTCCCTCGACGGCCGATTCCTAATGTATGCGGACTGGGACACCGACGAGGTCCCAGGTAATGTGGTGGGGGTTGGCGCTCGTTCCGATGCGTGTACAGTGACCTGTAGCCGTGAATGCATAGAAAGATGCCACGAAAACGCCTGTAACAAAGTAATGTGGCAGAGGCACGCACGGGTCAGGATCAGAGAGGAACGTAGTCCGATCAGGAGAACGTATGTCTGAAAAAGATGTGAATCCTACGTTAGAACGCGGAGCATCCATGAGCGCAACCGTCTCCCGTCGCCAGTTCCTCCTGGCCGGGGCCGCCGCCGTACCCGTCGTGGGTGCGGCGACCGCCCGGTCCTCGAGGTCCGCGGCGCCGGCCGTCATCATCCCGCAGGGCTCGCGGCCCTGCGTGGTGGCCTCGGACAACGGCATTCGCGGCGTCAAGGTGGCCTACGACATGCTCATGAAAGGTGCCGACACGCTCGACGCGATCATCGCCGGCGTGAACATTGAGGAGCTCGATCCGAACGACCGCGGGGTCGGACTTGGAGGGCTGCCTAACGAAGAGGGTGTGGTGCAGCTTAGCGCCTCGTGCATGCACGGCCCCACGAGGCGCGCCGGCGCTGTCGGCGCGCTCGAGGGCATCGCCACGCCGTCGAACGTCGCCAAGGCGGTCATGGAGTACACCGACACCATCATGCTCGTCGGCCACGACGCCAAGCGCTTCGCGCTGGCGATGGGATTCAAGGAGCAGAACCTCCTCACCGATCAGTCGAAGGAGGACTGGCTGACATGGAAGGCGAACCGCGCCAAAAGAGGGGATGGGTGGATCAACGACAAGGCGCGCGAGGACTGGCTCCGCTGGAATGCGGCGCAGAAGAACGGGACGGACGAGGAGGACCCGCCTCCGAATGCGGGACTGCGGGGGAGCGAGACCGCGTGGACGCACGGCACGATCAACATGAACGCGGTCGCGGCCAATGGTGACCTCAGCTCGTGCACGTCGACGAGTGGTTACTCGTGGAAGATCCCCGGTCGCGTCGCCGATTCGCCCATCATCGGCGCCGGCCAGTACTGCGACAACGATGTGGGCGCGGCGGGCTCGGTCGGTCGCGGTGAGTCGGTCATGAAGGTCTGCGGCTCATTCCTTACGGTGGAGGGGATGCGGCGCGGGCTCTCGCCCACGGAAGCGTGCCTGGAAACGCTGCGGCGCGTGATGGCGACCACGGAGCCGCGGCTGCTCGATCCGCAGGGGCGGCCGAAGTTCGGCCTCGTCTTCTACGCGGTGAACAAGCGCGGCGAGTTCGGCGGGGCGATCCTGTCGGACTACTATCCCTTTGAGTGCTATGCCGTGGCGGACGCGAGTGGTGCCCGGCTGGTCGCGCTGACCCCTCTCTACGATCGGACCGCTGAGATGGGCAGGGATCCGATCGGCACCCGGCGGGAGATCGCGCTCGACCCGGCGGCGCTGGATCGGTTCGTCGGCGAATACGCGGGGGAGATCCCGATCGTGATCACGAAAGAGAATGGCTCGCTCTGGGCTCAGCCGACCGGGAACCGACGCGCCCAATTGTTTGCCGAAGCACCGACAGAATTCTTTCTGAAAATCGCGGACATGCAGCTCTCGTTCGTCGTGGACGCGTCCGGGACGGTGACCAGCCTGGTGTTGACCCTGAACGGACAAAACATGACGATGCGAAAGGTGCGGTAGCGGCAGATCTCAGCGAGATGGATGTGGTGGATCACGAGTCACGAGCCACCCCGTCCTTCTTATAAGCAAAACCCCAAAATCATGCGTTACACAATGTCCGAGCTGCATTTGGCGAGAGTTGCCCCTCAAGTTTGTGAATAATGCGGGCTAGGGCGTAATGCAGGGGATGGGTTGCTAGTGTGAGGCAATGGCAGTTGTGCCGGTGGAGGCGAAGACGACGGGAGCTTCGGCGGTGGCAATGTGCAGGAAGCAGCGCACAACCGTCGGATCGAACTGAGTGCCGCTGGCGAGAATGAGGCGGCGCGCCGCCTCCTCGAAAGGGAGGCCGTTGCGGTACGGTCGGGACGAGACCATGGCGTCGAAGGAATCGATGACGGACACGATGCGGGCACCGAGTGGAACCTCGTCGCCTCTCAAGCCACCTGGGTAGCCGCGGCCATCGTAGCTCTCATGGTGATGCAGAATAAGAAGGCTGGCGTCTTCCAGGCCAGGAAAGAGACGGAGAATCGCCCACCCATATTCCGGGTGCTTCCGCATGAGGTGCATTTCGTCGTCCCCCAAGCGGCCGGGCTTATTGAGGATCGCATCGGGAATTCCCATCTTGCCGATGTCGTGAAGCAGCGCGGCGACCTCAATGTCGTGCAAACAGGACTCTTCGATGCCCAGTTCCTGAGCAACCCGCACTCCCCACTCGGCCAGGCGCGTGCTATGTACGCCGGTACTGAGATCTTTCATATCCAGAAGCTGGTTGAGCGCGTAGATGACGGATTTCTGCATCGCGCTCAGTCGGTCTTCCAGTTCCTTGACTCGCATGGCTTCCGCCAGACCATTCGGCGTCGGACTCGTGTCTCGCTCTGTCATGGCGGTCAATAGGTATTCCCCAGTTGGAGGGCCTTGCGGCGCGCGAGCACGGCCTCGTACAGGTCCAGGCGTCCGAAGCCCAGCTCCTCGGAAATGAACTTCGCGTGCGCAAGGGCTTCTGCCGTTGGTATCGGATTCATTTTGGTGTCCACGTCGAGCAGGAGGGCCGCCCCACCTGAAACGAACGCTGCGCTGAACGAAGTGCCCCAGGCGGCAGCGTAGCTTGAGCCGGGGAACGTGGTGATAATTCCTTCCCCCGGTGCTGCCACCCAAACAGTGTCCGCGCCGAAATTTGAAAAAGAAGAACGGAGGTCCTGGTAAGTAGTGGAAGCCACGCCAATCACATTGCCGTGTGCAGCAGGAAACACCAGTACATCTTTCCCATCATTACCGACCGAAGCCACACAGACCACGCCGTTGCGGGTGGCGAAATTGACGGCCCGCATGACCTCCGAAGAAAACTCGGGCAGGGAAAAGCTCATGTTGATGACATTGGCGCCATTCTGGACTGCATAGTAGATGGCGCGAGCGATGTCCGAAGTGTATGCCGTGCCGTCGGGGCGAAAGGCTCTCAAGGGCATGATCTTCGCGCGCGGCGCAACCAGATGGATGATGCCGGCAATCATGGTGCCATGCCCGAAGGCCGCGAACCTAGGATCGTTGAGAACAGCGACAGTGGACTGGTTCAGGACTGCCACCGTCGATTGGTTGAGCACCGCCACGGTCGATTGATTGAGCACCGCAACAGTGGATTGGTTCAGGTCGGCCAATTCCGAGGGAAGTCCAGAAACATCGCGGATGAAATCATAGCCAGACGTGACTGAATTTTTGAGAGCCGGGTGGTTCGGGTCGATGCCAGTGTCGATGACAGCGATGATGCCTGCGCCTCCGTTGTTGGATATTCGTTGAGCCTCCGCGATGCGGATGATTTGAGCGGCAGGCTGAGTGACGTATCCCTGCCAGACCGTGTCGCCGTAATAGTTGACCAGCCGCGTGTCATTGAGCCAGTTCAGCGCTGCAACACTGTTCTGGTTCAGATTCTGATTGGACGGCGCCTCCGGAAGGACTGCAGAGCGAACACGCTCTGCATGCTCAACCCCCTCAGCGTCTTCGAGCAGTTCGAGGAAAAAGTCCGGGCGTGTCGTGTCTGAGGTGGCGATCAGGAAAACCCGGTTCCGGGACCCGTCCAGCGTGCGAATGACCGTACAGCCCAGTCGTGCGCAGGTCTGGTCGATAGCAGTGCGCCCGCCCTTGGTGCGAACGATAAACTGGTTGTCCGCGAAGGCTGGCAGAGCGGACAGCGCTATGAGCACGGCAACGATTAGCCATATGCGCCGCTTCATCGCTGTTCCTCCTTTCGAGACACGAACACCGAAATCTCCCCCGCCTTGCGTCCCCGCCTCATGAGCATGAAAACAGATCCACCCGGTTCTACACTATGGCCCAATCGTCCCTTTGTGGTACACGCGGGCGTACTGGTACTTCCGTTCCACGAATTCTTTTGTCCTTCAAGCCTGATTTGCGCATTCAAACGCATATTCACCTCGCCGCGCGCGGAGCGCGTCGCATCGGCTTATTGACCAGTGGCAACAGAACAATAATCGCCTTGCCTTTAGTTATCCCCAGGCAGACTCGAGGACGACGAACTGCGTTTACGTCCAGATGGAACTCACCAAACCGGTTGGTCGCCGTGCGTGCCAATTCGCGTGAACCGCTCAAAAGGAACACCGGGACATCGTTGAGTCTCTTGTTCGGCGAGCGTGCGTCCAGAATCTGGCCTACCAGAGTGAGCCGGTCCGAAGTGGGCGCTTTCTCCAATCGCATGTCCACCCAATAGCCGCCTGACTTGTAGAGGACCTGCCGGGGTGGTCGCGATCCGGCGCGCACGCCCGCCGGCAGGGGTTGCCGGAAGCTGTCGAAGACCAACCGCGCAGCTTCGAGGGCGCGCGGAAGACGCTTGACCGGCTTATGCAAGGCGAAAAGGCCTTTTATGGTTCGAACGGCCGAATCCGGAGGGACGTAGGAGCGTTCGGCGGTTGCGCACGAGAGAACAGCGTCCCACATCTCCAGGCTAGTCTTGCACTTGCGGCATCCCTCGCCCAGATGAAGTTCCATCTCATTCCTCCGGTCAACGGGTAACGTGTGGCGCACAAAGTCAGCCCATTCTTCGTTGCTAAAGTGCTTCGTCTTCATCACTTCCCCCCCCAGCGAATTTGCCAGCTTAATCATGGACTTGTCTGCCTTTCTTACTTAATAAGGGTCAGGAGCAGGCGAAAAAATATAGGGGATTACGGTTTTATTTCGATGGAGACGCCTGGGGGAAAGGAGCAAAAGGAGCCCAGAAATAGCTCGAGATCTTGCCCACCAGCAGGAAGGGAGCCCAGTAGTAGGGATGTGGATAGTGCTCGCGCAGTCCAAGCATGGCTTTGCGCAGCGATGTGACTTTGTCGCCTCCATCTTTCAGATGGAGGTAAAACAACCTCATGAACTCTGCGGTGCTTTGGTCTTGCACATCCCAGAGCGTCAGCAGCAGGGATTGTGCTCCTGCGTAAAGCAAGCCGCGCATCAGGCCCAGCAGTTCATCCCCCGCAACCACAACACTCAATCCGGTGGCGCAACCGCTCAGGGTCACCAGCTCCACAGGCAACCGCAGGTGATAGAAATCGTACAGGTTCAGGTAGGACGTGCCCAGACGAATCGCGGAGAACATGGGGTTGTCCTGGCGGAAATACCCGTGGGTGGCGATATGAACCATGCGACTTTGTGGCCCCTTTTCCCTGAGCACCTCTTCGTTTGCGTTTGCGCCCAGATAGAGCTGCGTGTCCGCCAGCATACCGGCAACCGACTGTACCTCCTCCAGGATGAAGGGAGCCTGAGGATCCGGAACGCCCAGAATCAGCGCCGGTCCGGAGGAATTGGCCGGCTTGGCGTGGCACAACGCGTAGATGCTGGCACTTGGCGCGAAGGAAATCGAGAACTTGTCAATCAAATACTGCTGGCCGTCATACAGCGCGTGGAACGGCACCTGGTGCAGTATTGCATGCGGAACGACGATTAAGTGCGACCCTTGCAAGCGATCCGCAATGGGTGCAATCAGCTCCTCGTACAGTTCCTGCAGATGGGTTTGTGCAGTCTCGAGAAGCGACTGATGAAATGTTCCGATGTATTCCGAGCCCAGCCGGAACTTCGCGAGCTGGAATAGCAGCAAGTGCAGGATGTTGTTGACGCGCGAGGCTGGGGTGACGGGGATCACCTCGAGTGAATTCTGCGTCAGCAGGCATACAAAGATCCGTTCATTCGCATAAAAGTATTCGAGCAAGGTCGTGTCCGGCGGCAGCGCGGCTCGGATCGCTTCCAAGGGCAGACTGGCTGGCAGGTAGAGAGAGGCAAACTCCGCGTCGGACGGCGGAAGCTGCCGCAAAGCATGCAGTAATTCCTTCTCGCGGGCAAGGATTTGTTCCTGGAGTTGTGCGACACGCTGGGCAGACCGCTCCTGCTGCGAGAGCTGTTCCAGATCGATCCGGTGGTAGTACCAGTTCAGCTCCTCCCGAAGTGTGTGGACGTGTTTGGCGAGTTCGCTCCTGCCGGATGCGTCGGCGGGTGGGGGTGGCGCCCGCCGTAGAATCAACTCCACCAGGCTGCGTGACTTTGACTGTTCCACATAGCCGAAAGCCTGTTCTGCCTGTTCCGTTCCTTCGCCGCTCCGCAGCGTGAGTTCAAACAGCCGCTCATAGACCTCCACCTTGTTTTTCATGAAGGCGATCTTCAATTCTTCCCCGCGCAGACCGCTGCGCAGGGTTTCCAGGAAGCGCCGGGCCTCCTGATACGACTCGAATGCCTCCTTCAGCTTCTTTCCGGCCTCCAATACTTGTCCCTTCAGAAAGTGTGCCTGGTAGCTCAGAATGGGAGCTTCCAGGCCGGCGAGTTTCGCCAGTGCATTGCTGAGCTCGCGCTCCGCGCCGGCGATGTCGCCAGAGTGCAGTGCCAAGCGGGCAAGCAGCAGGTGACACAGCACTGCTTTCGTCGGCAGAGTCGAGTTTCGGAAAAACTCCAGCGCGGCTAGGCAGAGGCGCCGCGCCTCAAACATCCGACCTTCTTCGTACAGCACGAGCGCCTGATAGAGGTCCAAAAGGGAGGGCCACACCTGGTTCTTTTCCTGGACGAATTTAGCCTTCGCCTGTGCGAAAAGCTCCAAGGCGCGGAAGGATTTGCCCTGCTGGCTGCACGCGATGGCCGTATTGGTCAGCGCTTTTGCGGCCTCGTAGCCCATGCCGAGTCTCTGAAAGCTGGCATAGGCCGCCTCGGCCAGTTCAGCGGCCTCTGAGCTGAGGCTGAGTTCCAGGTACATCTCGGATTGGTCGAGATCACAAAGCGCCGTGTGATACTGGTCGCCGAACTTTTTGCAGACCTCCCGCGTGTCGCGCAGCATCTCGATGGCGCGGCTGTATTCGCCCCGGAGGTAGTAGAGGTAGGCAATGTTGTAGTCGGCCTGGGCCACGAGCATGTGCATCCCGTGCTGCTCGCAATGGCCCCGGGCACGCTCATAAGTTTCAAGCGCGCGCGAGAAATCGTTGAGCATAATCAGACAGAGGGCAATGTTGCTGAGGACGGCGGCGATGCCTTCCGAATCGCCGAACGGGAGAAGCTGCTGGTAGCTCCGCTCATAGACGGCGAGGGCTTCGTCAAATCGGTCCTGGCGATGCAAGATGTTGCCGACGTTGATGTCCAGGCGTGCCAAGCGAAGCGTGTCGCCCAGCTTGGTGAAAACGTCTCGCGCCCGTTCAGCCACTGCGAAGGCCTGGTCGTATTCCCCAAGCAGGATGTGCGGCTGGATGGAGGCGCTGAGCGTGCGGGCCGCCTCGCCGGGCTTCTGCAATGCTTCGAAGATTGAAATCGCCTGGTGGTAGAAATCCAAGGCCACTTTGTGCTGTCCCCGGGCATAGGCAACGTTGCCTTTTGCGCGCAGGCTTACGGCCAGCGCTTCTTTGCTATTCAGTTGATGCGCGATGAGTTCGGCCGCTTCCGCTAAGGCCCCCGCCTGCTGCACATCCGCCCGAACGAGGCGGTGAATTTCCTCGGAGAGTTTCTCGACGAAATCCGGGCGACGCACTCTGCGATGGCGCGCCAGATACCGCTTCCGGCTGGCCTCATCGGATAGCTGCGCAAGGTCTGCGAACACCTCCTGCTCGCTCCGGCCTTTGTGTTTGGGCGTCACCGAAAACCTTTCTTTTCCAGGCGCCGCCGCAACTTCTCCAGGCACCGCCGGCGAATGAATCCGAGCGATCCGGTCGCCAGGCCCAGGGCCCGTGCGACCTCCTGGTATGGCCTGGGGGGAGTCTCGAAGAAAAGCATGTGGATGAGCTGGCGGCAACGCGGCGGCAACTCCGGCATGGCCTCGCGCAAGGCCTGTTCCTTTTCGGTCTGGTGTGCCAGGTCCTCCGGCTTCTCCGCCTGTTGACCGCCCGGAGGAGGCTGCTGCGTCTCCGTATCCGCTGCGACGTGGCGTTGTTGCTGGCGCTTCCAGTGGAAGCATTTGTGAGAAGTCACCTGAATCAACCACGCCGGCAGAGACCGCGGTTCGCGTAAGCGCGGCAGCTCCGCGAGCAAGTCTAGACACACTGCCTGAAAGATATCGGAGGCGTCATCCGTCGAAAAGCGGTACTTGATGGGAATCGAATAGATGAGGTTTTTGTACTTTTCGATCAGCGTGGCCCAGGCCTCTTCGTTGCCGTCCAGGCACTGGCGAACCAGTTGGACGTCGCTCCGCTGGCGAGCCTGCCCGATTGCAACTTTGATGCGGGACCCGGTCATTGATTTCCGCTGGAAACGTCTCTCTTCAAAAATAGCTGCTCTGCGTTCCAAAGGGTGTAGTGATCGAGAATGGCGGGGTGGAAGTTGCCCAAATTGGAAGAAGCGCCGACAAGGATGTTGGGGCTGACGATACAAAGGATGGGAAGTTGTTCGGCGACGATCTGCTGAACTCGGTCATAGAGGCGTTTCCGTTCCGCCTGACTGGTGGAAGTCATCTGCTGCTGCATCAGCCGGTCCATCTCGGCTTCCCAGGGAGTGGAAGGCTTGGGCTGGCCCAGATTCCAAACGTGCGTGCCGCCGGTGGAAAGCCAGACGTTCATCTCCGAAGTTGGATCTACATCACCGCTGCCCAATCCGAGCACGCAGGCTTCGTAGTTGTGCGTCTGAAAGACGCGGTCGATCAGCGCGCGAAACTCCAAGGTGACCACCTGAACTTTTATTCCGAGCTTTCGCAGATCCTCCTGGATGATGGTGGCGATCTGTAAGCGCTGTGTATTGCCGGCGCTGGTCAGGACGGAGAACTCCACTGGCTTCCCCGCAGAGTCACGAAGCGCACCATCGGTACCCCACTGGAAACCAGCTTCGCGCAAGAGTTGGCGCGCACGTTCGAGCGAGTATGACGCGCGCGGGATTCCGGTGTTGACCCACAGCTTGTTTCCCGGAGTCACGTGCGCCCAGAGCGGCGTCGCGCGTCCTTTGTACACCAGCCGGACAATCCCCTCCCGATCAATCGCCGCGGACACAGCCCGGCGAAATCTCACGTCGCGGAACCATGCCTGCCTGGCCGCGACGTCCGGAAGATTCTTCTTGCTCAGGTCATTCAAGTTGAAGAACAGGAAGTTGTATTCGAGACTCGCCCCCAGGTCGTGCAGTTGATAGCGGCCCTGTGCTTGCCCGCGCTCCAGCGCACCATAGTTCTCCGCGCTGATACGACTGACAAGATGTGTCTCACCGGCCTGGAAACGAATCACCTGGGCGTCTTCACTGGGAACCTGGAGGAATGCGATTTCATCGAGGTAAGGCAGGCGTTGTCCCTTCTGATCCTTTTTCCAGTAATAGGGATTCTTTCCCAAGACCACGCGCTGGCCCGGGACGTATTCCTTCAGCTGGAAAGCGCCAAGCCCAGCAATCTCCCGCGATGAGGCGTTCAGGCCCCAAAGGCTGGCAAACTTTCCCTCGCGATAGGGTATCTCCAGGATGTGCCTGGGCAGAATCGCGATGCTATCGAAGATTCGCTCGCCAGCGCCGTAGGGCTCGGCAAGTTCGAAGACCACCGTGTGCGAGTCAACCTTGCGTACCGTGATTGGTTTCCCGCCGATGACGAGCAAATCGCGTTGTGGGGAAAGGAGCTTTTCGTCCAGATAGACCTTGAACGTGAAGATCACGTCTTCCGCATCAAAGGGCTTTCCGTCCGAGAAGCGAATCCCGCGGCGCAAATGGAGCGTGTAGCGGCGGCCATCCCGCGAGAGCTTCCATTCCTTCGCCAAGGCTGGTTCCGTCTTGTGCGTCTCGCGATTGATGTGGATCAGGTCCGCCATCATCCGATGGATGATTTCTCTCGATGCGTTGTCCACGGCCAGGACGGGATTGAACGTCTTTGGCTCCGAGCGTTGCGCCAAAACCAGCCGCCCGCCCAAGCGTCCCACTTCGCCCGATACTGCGAGCAGTTCTTCCTTCTGAGCCGCCTCGGCAGATGCGGGCGCCACGATAGCCGCAAGCGCGATCAGCGCCAGATGCAGGATGATCCTTCTACGGAGTTTTGCCATAAAGACCTCGTCGCTGCGCCGGTCTTTCCCAGTCTACACCTGCACTGTTCTCCAATGGCTCTCCAGCGCTGCCGCGAGCGAATGATAACTCCAAATGACAAAAACCAATGCAATGCCCGGAATGAATATCCACCAAGCAGTTACGAGCACCGAGTACTGCTGCAGCGCCCCCAGCATGTTTCCCCAGCTTGCCACCGGTTCGTTCACGCCTAGCCCCAGGAACGAAAGCGTGACCTCCGCCAGGATGTAGGTCGGCACGAGAAGCGCGGCCTGGGTAAGGGTCACGCTCAGGGCCTGCGGAAGAATATGACGCCACAGCAGGTAGAAATCGCCTGCACCAAAACTGCGCGCTGCCAGAACAAACTCGCGTTCTTTAGCCGTCAGGACAATGCCACGGATGATCCTTGCCGGGCGCGCCCAACTGATAAGACCCACAAGAGAGATAATCAGGAAAAAGGCGCGCGAAGCATCGAGGTTGAGCGGAAGGAACGCCCGCACGGCAAAGAGCATGTACAGCCACGGCAGGCTCAGAAACAGCTCCGCCAGCCGCATAATAATCCCATCCACCCAGCCTCCGTAATAGCCTGCGATACCTCCCAGCAGCAACGCCAGCAGCAGCGAGATCGCGGCGGCGAGCAAACCTGCGGCAAGTGAAATCCGGCCGCCATACAGGAATCGCGAAAAAACGTCTCGGCCGTAGGAATCCGTGCCAAAGAGAAAGATTCGTCCGGGCTGAACAACACCGAAGAGATGCCGATCGCATGACCAGAGACCAACGACCTGGTACTCTGTGCCCCGCACAAGAAACTCAATTGGAAACTTGTTCCCAGTGTCTTCCCGATAGCCGGCTTTCACACTTTCATTGGCCACTTGGGCGTACACGAACGGCCGCAAGTGCCATCTCATCTCCTCATCAATGAAACGAATGGGAGAGGGCGGCGCAAGGGGGACGTCGCGGTGCTGTGTTCCGGGATCATACGGAGCGAAGAATCCGGCGAAGCCGACCAGGGTGTGCAATACCACCAGCACGGTGATCGCCCATTTCCAGGAGCCGCGATGTGAGGGCTGGGGCGTCATTCGGCTACTCTGCGCGAATCCTCGGGTCGCTCAGGTAAAGCAGTACGTCGGCCACAAGGTTTCCCGCAACTAGGAAGAACGCGGAGCACATCACCGCACCAATTACAACGTAGAGGTCTCTCGCGAGGATGGCCTCCAGGAGAAGTGAACCCAGTCCTGGCCATCCCATCACCGCCTCCACCAGCAGCGAACCACTCAGCAACGAGCCGATGGAAAAACCGAAAAGCGTGATGAGCGGGTTGGCCGCCACGGGCAGAACATAGCGAAACAGCAGGCGTCGCTCGGAAATTCCGCGAGCCCGAACGGCGCGCACATACGGAGCCGCAAGCGCCTCTGCCACGCTTGCCCGCGTATGGCGAATCAGCACGCCGAGACTGGAGACTGCCAGAACTGTACCCGGAAGGATGAGATGCCAGCCAAGGTCGCGCAACCTTGCCCAAGTGCTCAGTTCGGCCGCATGCACTGAAAACATTCCGCCTACTGGAAACGCGCGCGTCTTTAGCGCCACCAGCAGAAACAGCAGGGCCAGCAGAATTTCCGGGACGCTGAGGATCGCCGCAGTGCCAAGTCCCCACAGGCGATCCCACCATCGCCGTTCCCCAAATGCGGCCCACCAAGTTCCCAACGGAATCGCTAGGGCCCACGCCAGCAGAGTGGCGGTCAAAGTCAAGACCAGGGTGTTCCCCGCGCGTGACCAGAGGAGTGGAGCAACGGGAAGATTGTTCGCGAAGGAGAACCCCCACTCGCCCCGTGCCACGGAGAGAATCCATTCCCAGTAGCGCGCGGGCAGGCTTCGATCCAACCCGTACTTCTCCCGCATTGACTCAACTGCCTCTGGAGAAATCTGCGGGTTTAGCCTCATCTCGTCGAAGTAGTTCCCCGGGGCAAGCTCGGCGAAGAAAAACGTAAGCACGGAAATGGCGACGAGAAGAATGAGAGCATGCGCGAGGCGGCGAACGAAGTAGCGCATCAGGTCGTTTTCACCTCCTCAGGTCCTGGCTCACGCGGGGAAGTAGCAATCGCCCCTTGCGCTGCAAGAAGGGCGACCAGCAGCGCTTGCGACGTCACCTCCGGCGTCGCCGCTCGTGCCACAATGCGACCCGAAGACATCACGGCGATTTCATCAGCAAGATGATCGGCCAGGTTCAGGTCATGCGCGATGAGCAGATAGGTCAAGTGGAGTTCTCGTTGGAGTTCGAGCAGCAGATTGGCAATTTGAGCCTGAACGATGCGATCCAGCGCCGAGAGAGCTTCATCCAGCACGATGAGTTGCGGTGCCAGCGCCAGCGCGCGGGCAATTGCCAGTCGCTGTCGCTGTCCCCCGCTCATCTCCAGCGGAGACCGGTCGGCCATGTCTTCGCTCAGCCCCACCCGCTCCATCAACTCGACGGCGCGGTGGCGCTGCTCGGCAAGCGTGCCACGCTTCTGAATTCGCAGGGGCTCGGCAACAATATCCGCCGCGGGAAGCCGTGGGTTCATCGCTCGCGCTGCGTCCTGAAAAACCAACTGCATACGTGGGCGCAGCTTGCGAAGCTGATTTCGCCCCAGCGCCACGATGTCCACACCGTCAAACCAGATTTGCCCTGACGTAGGTGCCTCCAAGCGAAGCACGCAACGCGCCAGCGTACTCTTCCCAGACCCGGAAGGCCCCACCAGCGCCAGTGTCTGTCCTTGCCGGATTTCCAGGTCCACTCCGTCCACTGCACGAACCACGAAGCCTTTTCCCATTAGGTGGTGTCGCCGCAGAAAATGTTTTGTCACTCCACACAATTTCACCAGTGTGCGTGGCGTGCTGTCCGAAGGATGCATCCCGTTAGCCGCCATATTTAAAACAACGGACCACTCGCCCGCTTTCCGTTTGAGTGAGGCCAGGCTCACGCTCCGTACAAATGTCCATTCGTTCGGGACACCGAGGAGCAAAGCGGCATTCCATCGGCAACGAAGCGAGATTCGGAACGTTGCCGTCAATCACTGGCAGTGGCTGCTTGCGCAGCGCTGATCCGGCGGGCCTGGTTTGTGGCGCGCATCGCAACAAGCTCACGGTGTACGGATGCTGCGGGCGATGCAGAATCTGCTCGGCGGATCCCACCTCGACAACCCGGCCGGCATACATCACCACAATTCGATCCGCGAGAACCCGCAGCACGTCTGGATCATGCGTGATCCACAGCACGGACATGCGCAAACTCTTACGCAGCTCCTGCACGAGCGTGAGGACTTCGTGCTGTAGCTTCATATCCAGGGCCGTCGTCGGCTCGTCTGCGATAAGGAGCTTCGGCTGGCCCGCCAAGGCCAGGGCAATCACGACTCGCTGGAGCTGGCCACCGCTGAGCTGGTGGGGGAAAGCCGGGAAAAAGCGTGTCGGTTCCGGAAGTCCGACCGCGGATAGAAGTTGATCAGCCTCTTTGCGACAGCGATCCTTGGGCCAGCCCCGGTGGGTAGCGATCACGTCAGCAATCTGCGAGCCGACACTCACTACAGGACAGAGTGCGATTCCCGGTTCCTGAAAGATCATCGCAATTTGCGAACCGCGAATCTGCTGCATCCTCCGGTCAGGCACGAGGGACAGGTCTTCTCCACGGAAACGAATTCTTCCTTCCACGATTCGCCCACCCGGCGGGAGCAAACGAAGCAGAGAAAGAGCCGTCACGCTTTTTCCCGAGCCCGACTCACCAAGCAAACCTAGGCTTTCTCCCTCGTGGATGTGGAAGCCCACGCCGTCCGCTGCGCGCACCACTTTGCCGTCGCGTGCCGAGAAGTGGACGCAGAGATCCTCGACTTCCAGCAGAGCTTGCACGAGCGCAGTATATCATTCTGCGCTTTGCACTTTTCGATTCGAGCCGACCGACTTTTTGAAAGTCGCAACAAGGCCTTCTTCAGGCACGATCCGGTGAGCAGTGCAAAACAACCGGGGTGTGATACTCCCGGGGGGGTGTAAACTGAACTGCCTTTTCTTCATTGCAGCGTCGTGATTCGTCGATGTCCTTCACAGGAGTCGTTGCGGGAGGCCCCATGGCGAAAAACCAGAGGATCGAGCGGTGTTGCCCTAAGTTGTTGAGAATAGATGGTCGGGGCGAGTGGATTTGAACCACCGGCCTCCTGCTCCCGAACCAGAGTCCAGACCTTTTTGAAAACTGTTGAATTGCGCTGGTGGCAAAGGATTCCTGCGGAAGGTTCTGCCACGTGCTTACTGAAACGGATCAATCAAGATTTCTGCGCCAAGTCCCGCACTCTTCAGGACTTCCCCAAAACAGAACATTTCGATGTCCCTGCGCCTACAGTTCCAGCTCAATGTCCGGACCATTCACCCGGACTTTGTAGGAGCTCACCCCTTGCGGCGCCGGCGGGCTGAGCACCTCGCCGGTGCTGACCTTGTACTTGGCGCCGTGCCAGGGGCAAGTGACCTGGTCGCCCTCGAGCTCGCCCTCTGAGAGAGGGCCGCCGCGATGCGTACAGGTGTTGTCGATGGCGTGGAACTTACCGTCTACGTTGAACAGAGCGATCTTCTTTCCTTGCACCTCGACCAACTTGCCGTGGTTAGGTTCGATCTCGCTTGCCTGCGCCACCTTGACATATTCGGGCATGCTAGCCTCCTCATTCGCTCAACTTTCCTGCGGCGTGCTGCTCATCGATATCTCCTACGACAATCGGTAAAACACACCTCGATCTCGCACGGAAATGAACCGTTCTCCTCAGTCAAATGATCCTAACCATTCGCTCAATTGCTGCATGGGCTTGCGTTCGAATCTCTTCCGGAACCGTGATCTCGATTCGATCATGGCGCAGGCTGTCGCACAGTTTCTCAAGCGTATTCATCTTCATGTATTCGCAGACAGCCAGATCCGATACCGGATAAAAGGCCTTGTCCGGTACTTCCTTGCGCAGCCGATAGACCATCCCCTTTTCCGTGGCCACAATGAACTCCCGTGCGGGAGCGCTCTTGGCATGCCAGAGCATCTGCTCGGTCGAAAGGAAATAGGATTTGCGGTGGGGAAGTGCACCGCTCATCGTTTTCGCCAGGCAAGAGGAGGCGCAACCACATTCGGGATGGATTAGAAGGTCGGCCTCGGGATGAGCCTCAAATGCTTTCTCCAGAGCGTGCTCCCCGATGTTGGCATGTACATGGCAGGCGCCCTCATAGAGGTCCACCAGTTTCCGATCCACCCCTGTCTGCGAAAGGACTACGGCCCCAAGATACTTGTCGGGGAGAAACAGGATACGACGGCCGGGATAATGCTGGGCCGCGTGGGCGAGGATGGCGGCCGCGTTCCGCGAAGTACAAATGTAGTGGCTCCGCGCTTTGGTCTTGGCGTCCGTGTTGATATAAGAGACCAAAACACCATCGGGATTATGCGAGATCCAGGCATCCAAGCGATGCTGGTCGATAGAAGCAACCAACGAGCAGCCCGGCAGGTCTGGCATGAAAACCTTAGTTTTGTCACCGAGAATGATCTTCGCGGTCTCCCCCATGAAAAGAACACCACAAAAATCCACGCGCCATGCTTGCCTCTCTGCCACATATTGGCTGAGGGCGAGTGAATCACCCACGAGCTCGGCAACTTCCTGAAGTTCGGGATACTGATAGTTATGGGCAACAATCACTGATTGCTTGATTTCCGCAAGGTGTAGAACTTCGTGTGCTAGCTCAACCAGTTGCTTCACGTACGTGCGCGTGTATCGCCCTGGGTAGAGATCTTCGGCAAAGCGGGAAACTCGTTCATACCAGAGGTCAACCGTAACCGCTGTTCGATCCCTTTGTAGGGGTGCATCGCCAACGAAGGACTGCTGCCCCCGGGGAACGCACGCAGGTTCGATTGGGTCTGTAGCATTCATGGTTTGAAGTAATTGGCGTTGATTTCGGTGAAGTTTTGCCACTTTTCGGGCAAATCTTCCAGCGCGAAAATGGCTGTCACCGGACACACGGGAACACATGCGCCACAGTCAATGCATTCCTCCGGGTTTATATAGAGCTGCGGCACTTCGTCGAAGTTTTTTGTTCCTTCCTTCTCCGACCCGCCGTGATAATCGCGGTTTTTAGCCGGGTGGATGCAATCAACCGGGCACACCTCCACACAGGCGGTGTCCATTGTTCCGATGCACGGTTCAGCGATTATATAGGCCATCGATCAACTGCTCCTTTCACCCCAGCGGCCGCCCCGCCAGGGTTGATTCGATCTTGCCTGGCCAAGCCTGGACTCCACCGTCGAGGCTTCGCGCGTTTGTAAAGCCGTAGGCCTGGAAGTAAGCCGCCTTGTCGAGACTTCTTCGTCCCTCGTTGGAGTAGAAGACAATCGGGGTCTGCTTTGGCCAGGAATCGAGCGCCTCGAAGGTCAATTCCACCGTGACAGGCTGCGCGCCCGGAATGCGGCCTGCCTGCCATTCCTCGACCGATCGCACATCGAGAAGCCGCAGGTTCTCTCCCCGCTCGATTGCGTCGACGACTTGTTCCGGGGAGACATGGATCTTCGCCTCCACGCTTGCGCTTTGTCGGATGCAGGCGAGCACTGCCTCCGAAGGATCCGCGATGCTGTAATTCCGGCAGACCTCCGCCAGCGTGTCACTGAGCTGATAGCTGCAACTGGCACACCCTCCGATGTGGTACCGAATGAACAACGCTATCTTGGCGTTTGGATAAGCATGGAGAATTTCTGCCATCGTGCAGCTCAGACCGATATCCGGCGCGGTCATGACTTCTTCTCTGTGGGCTTTCGCTGGAACCGTTGGCATGTCGCTACTACGGGTTCCCTCCATACTTTCTGTTGCGCGTTGCATTAATCTCCACTCCTCGCAGCGAACTCACAGTAGGCCAAGCTGCAGCTTTGCCGCTTCCGACATCAAGCTCGCGTTCCAGGGCGGGTCCAAGACGACCTGGATGTCGGCCTCGATCACGCCCGGAACGCTGCGAACCTTGCTTTCGATGTCTCTCCTGAGCACGTCGCCCATGCCGCAACCCGGGGCCGTCAGCGTGAAACGTACCTCAACTTTATTCCCCCCTTCCGCCAGGGGAGTCACTTCGCAGCGATACACGAGGCCGAGATCTACGATGTTGGCGGAAATCTCAGGATCGAAGCACGTTTTCAACTGATTCCAAACCAATTTCTCTATGGGCTCATCAGCCGTGCCGCCCGCGCTGCCGGTTGGTGACGGTACGATCTCCTGGCCGATAGCGTCAGCGTCTTTGCCCGCGATCTGGACCAGAAGCCCCGTATCTGTCATCACCGTATAGGTGCCGCCCAGCGCCTGCGTGATTCGGACCTGTGTACCAGCGGAAAGGGTGAGGTTCACACCGCTGGGGATTTTTACCGCCTCGCAATCGCGGCCGAGAGTGATCGCTTCGTTCACGGTCATTTGTTTGCTTCGACTGCCTTTTCTTGCGTGTTCGGCGTTTCTTCCGAGAACGTGTGCCCGCACCCACAGCTATGTTTGGCGCGAGAATTCAGGAACATGAATTCGACTCCTTTGGGCCCTTGCCGGACCCCTAGCTGGAGCCCATCCAGATGAGCCAGGCTCTCGCGGTCAACTCGGATCCGAATTCCTTCGCTCTCGAAGAGGTGATCGTCGGGACGAACCGCATCCGAATCGAGTTCCACCACATAGCGATATTGGGTGCCGCTATCCTTGCAGCCGTCGTTCTTGACCCCCAGCCGCAACGCCGTGTCCACCGAGAACTTCTCCCTGTCGATATTGCTTCGCACAACCTCAGCCGCGTTCGGCGTCAGTGTGATCATTCAAGCTCTCCTTTCATTTGTAAGGCATGCTGAAACGCTAGTTCGTTGCTCACTTTGCAAGCGCCTCGCATCTCAACTCGATTGGGGCGCCTACTCGGTCGAGACGGTCTCCGTTTTCTCCTCGAGGGCAGCTAGCATCGTATGCCAGGCCAGGGTGGCGCATTTCACCCGCACCGGGAACTCGGAAACACCAGAAAAGACAACCAACTTGCCGACGTCGACTCCATCATGTACCTCGGTCGCCTGGCTAGTAACGAGCCGGTGAAACCGCGCGAACAGCTCCTGTGCCTGGCTCTTGGTCTTACCCTTGAGGCTGGCGGTCATCATCGAGGCCGAAGCTTTGGAGATGGCGCAGCCCGAACCTTCAAAGCTGATATCCTTAACCGCGTCATTCTCGAGTTGCAGGTACACCGTGAAGTGGTCGCCGCAGAGTGGGTTGTAGCCCTCCGCCTTGCGGTTTGCCTGAGGCAAGGACCGAAAGTTGCGTGGCTTCTTGCAATGCTCCAGGATCATGTCCTGATAAAGGTCCCGAACGTCTCGCAGTTCTGACATCAGGCGAAGATCTCCTGAACCTTATAGATCCCGCTTATCAAGGCATCCACCTCCTCCTCGGTGTTGTACAGCGCAAACGAAGCGCGCGCCGTCGCTGGTACGCCAAAAAACTGCATCACTGGCTGCGCACAGTGGTGCCCGGTACGGACAGCGATCCCCTCCTGGTCCAGGACGGTGCCGATGTCGTGCGGGTGCACCCCTTCGAGCACGAAGGAAAGCACCGCCGCCTTTTCCTGCGCCGTGCCGATAAGGCGAACACCTGGCAACGATGAAATCCGTTCCGTGGCATAGGCCAGCAGGTAGTGCTCGTGCACCAGCACGCGTTCCAGCGCGATGCGTCTTAGATACTCGACGGCTGCGCCCAGGCCGACGACCCCGGCGATGTTCGGTGTGCCCGCCTCGAACTTAAAGGGAGGACGGTTGAAGGTCGTCTTCTCGAAGGTGACGGAGCTGATCATGTCGCCCCCGCCCTGATAAGGAGGCATGGCTTCCAGCAATCGCTTCTTACCGTACAACACGCCGACTCCCGTCGGTCCGTACATCTTGTGCCCGGAGAAGGCATAGAAATCACAGTCCAGCTCTTGCACGTCCACTTGGAGGTGAGGAACTGCTTGAGCGCCATCCACCAGAACCGGGATGCCGCGCTCGTGCGCCATTGCGATGATCTGCCGTACCGGATTGACAGTGCCCAGGGCATTGGACACGTGCGACACAGCCACCAGCTTCGTTCGCGGTGTCAGCAGCTTTTCATACTCATCCAGCAAGAGCTCGCCGCGACCGTTCATCGGGACGACGCGAAGCTTCGCGCCCCTCTCCTCGCACAAGATCTGCCAGGGCACAATGTTGGAGTGGTGCTCCATCGCGGAGATCAAGACTGCGTCGCCCGCCTGCACGTGTGTCCTGCCGTAGCTGTGTGCCACTAGGTTGATGGCTTCGGTGGTTCCGCGGACGAAGATCACTTCGGCGGGGTCGGCAGCATTGATAAACTGCTGGACGGCGAGCCGCACATCTTCGTATGCCCTGGTCGCGCGCTCGGAGAGCAGGTGCACGCCGCGGTGGATGTTCGAACAGTCCTCCTGGTAAAAGCGAGTGATGGCGTCGATGACCAACTGCGGTTTCTGCGTCGTGGCCGCGTTGTCCAGGTATACGAGGGGTTTGCCGTGCACGAGTTGCTTCAGCGCGGGAAATTCTTTCCTGACCCTGCCGACATCGAAGCCAGCGACCACAGGGGCAACGCGGTTGGCAGCCGTGCTCATCGGACCGCCTCCGGATGCATCGCCTGGGGCAAAGCCTGCGTGATGATCCTTTCCAGGTAGCTGCGGATCGAACCCGGCTTCATGCGTTCCAGGCACTCGCTGGCAAAGGCGAACAGCAGCAGGCCTTGGGCCGAAGCTTCATCCAGGCCGCGCGAGCGCAAGTAGAAAAACGCTTCCTCATCGATCTGGCCGATCGTGGCGCCGTGCGTGCACTTCACGTCGTCGGCATGGATTTCAAGCTGCGGCTTCGTGTCCATCTGCGCCCCATCGGACAGGAGCAGGTTGCGGTTGGTTTGCTTTGCATCGGTTTTCTGCGCGTCTTTGTGCACGATGATCCGCCCGTGGAAGACGCCGCGTGACTCTCCGTCCAGGATGCCGTTGTAGAACTGGCGGCTGTCGCAATGCGCGCTCGCGTGCTCCACCTTCATGTAGTTGTCCATATGCTGTCGGCCGTTCCCGATGAACAGGCCGTTGATCAGGCATTCCCCGCCCTCGCCGGCCAGCACCGGGTGCACGTTGTTGCGCACCAGAGCGCCGCCCAGCAGCACCGAGTGCGAATTGACACTCGCGCTGCGTCCTTGCTGGGTGCGCAGCGTGGAGACGTGAAACACTTGCGTATCCTCGCGTTCGATTCTGTAGTGGTGAAGCACCGTGTGCTCGCCCGCGACCATCTCGGTCACGACGCTGGAGAACGACACGCCCGGTCTCAGCGAGACATAGTCCTCGAGGACCGTGGCTTGGCTGTCCTCTTCGGCCACGATCAGGTTGCGCGGGTGCGCCATCAGTGGTGTCTCGCTGCTGACATTGAGATACAGAAGATAGATAGGCTCTTGGAGCACCATGCCCCGCGGGATGAACACGAACGCGCCGTCCTCGAAGAACGCCGTGTTCAGCGCCGTAAAGGCCTCCTGGCGGTAATCGGCATAGTGGGCGAAATGCGGTTCGACCTTTTCCCGCTCCTTCAGGATCGCTTCGGCGAGGCTGGCAACCTTCAGCCCTTTGTGTCCCACCGGCAGGCGCGAGAGCCCCGGCGCGTACCGCCCGTTCACAAACACTAGCTGAGCGGCCAGACCCGCCAACCTGTAGGGAGCAACGTCGTGATCGGTGACTCCGTTGAATCCGCGCTCAGGGAGCTGGAATGTGCGCTGGGCAATGGGGGCAACGTTAGTGAAGCGCCAGTCTTCCTCATGGACCGTAGGGAAGCCCAAATGGCAGAAGCGGGTAAAAGCGTCCTCGCGCACACCCCGCAGCCAAGCCTCCTGGTTATGGGCCGGCGCCTGCTTCTGCAAATGTTCGAAGGCTTGGAGGTAGCTGGGGAGCTGTTGCGTGGTCGTGATCACGTTGCCTGCTCTCCGTTAAACCGCAACCGCGGCAGTGTGGCCTTCGGCCTCGACCCAGGCGTAGCCCTTTTCCTCGAGCGCCAGCGCCAGCTCCTTGCCGCCCGACTTGGCGATCCGCCCATCGACGAGCACGTGCACGAAATCCGGAACGATGTAGTTCAGGAGGCGCTGGTAGTGTGTAACCACGATGGTGGCCCGGTCAGGGCTGCGCATGGCGTTCACGCCGTTGGCCACAATCCTTAGCGCGTCGATATCGAGCCCGGAGTCGGTCTCGTCCAGAATGGCGAGCTTGGGCTCCAGCAGCGCCATCTGCAGAATCTCATTGCGCTTCTTCTCGCCGCCGGACGAGCCTTCGTTCACAGAGCGGTTCATGAAGCGCTCGTCCACCTCGAGCAGTTTCATTTTTTCCTTATAGAACGGCAGAAAGTCCATCGCGTCCATCTCTTCCTGACCGCGGTATTTTCGGATGGCATTCAACGCGGCGCGCAGGAAGTAGGCGTTGCTGATGCCGGAGATCTCGACAGGGTATTGGAAGGCCATGAAAAGGCCTTCGCACGCTGCCTCTTCCGGCTTCATGGCCAGCAAGTCCTTGCCGTTGAACAGCACCTCGCCTTGGGTGACCTGGAAGGTCTCGCGACGGGCCAGCACCTGCGCGAGAGTGCTCTTGCCCGAGCCGTTCGGCCCCATGATGGAGTGCACCTCCCCGGCATTCACCTTCAGGTTGACGCCCTTGAGGATTTCGTGGTTCTCAACTTTGACGTGCAGGTTCTTGATTTCCAGCATGGCGTTAGCCAACACTCCCTTCCAGGCTCACGCTCAGCAGTTTCTGCGCCTCGACGGCAAACTCCATGGGCAGCTTGCAGAACACCTGTTTGCAGAAGCCGTTGATAATCATCGAAACCGCATCTTCCTTCGGCAGGCCGCGCTGCTGCAGATAGAAGAGTTGGTCGTCGCCGATCTTCGATGTGGACGCTTCGTGTTCCATGCGCGCCGTCGAGTTCTTCACCTCGATGTAGGGGAAGGTGTGGGCGCCGCACTTGTCGCCAATCAGCAAGGAGTCACACTGCGTGTAGTTGCGAGCCGCCACGGCGCCCTTCAGGATCTTCACCAGGCCGCGGTAGGTGTTCTGCCCGTGCCCAGCGGAAATGCCCTTGGCGATGATCGTGCTCCGCGTGTTCTTGCCAATGTGAATCATCTTGGTGCCGGTGTCGGCCTGCTGCCAGTGGTTAGTGAGCGCCACCGAGTAGAACTCGCCCACGGAGTTGTCGCCCTGAAGGATGACGCCCGGGTACTTCCAGGTGATGGCCGAGCCGGTCTCCACTTGGGTCCAGGAAATCTTTGAGTTCTTTCCCAGCGCCTTGCCGCGCTTGGTGACGAAGTTATAGATCCCGCCCTTGCCCGTCTTGGGGTCCCCCGGATACCAGTTCTGGACGGTGGAGTACTTGATCTCGGCGTTGTCGTGCGTAATTAGCTCAACGACAGCAGCATGCAACTGGTTCTTGTCGCGAATCGGTGCGGTGCAACCTTCGAGGTAGCTCACATAGGCGCCCTCATCGGCGATGATCAGGGTGCGCTCGAACTGGCCCGTCTCCGCCGCGTTAATGCGGAAGTAGGTCAAGAGCTCCATCGGACAGCGAACCCCCTTGGGGACATACACGAACGACCCGTCGGTGAACACGGCAGAGTTGAGAGAGGCGAAGAAGTTGTCGGTGTAAGGCACCACCGAGCCCAGATACTTCTGCACCAGCTCGGGGTGGCTCTGCACTGCCTCCGAGAAGGAGCAGAATATGATGCCCAGTTCGGCGAGCTTTTCCTTAAACGTGGTGGCCACCGAGACGCTGTCGAACACTGCGTCCACCGCCACGCCTGCCAGCCGCTTCTGCTCAAGCAGTGGGATGCCAAGCTTTTCGTAGGCGCGAAGGATCTCGGGATCCACTTCATCCAGACTCTTCGGCCCTTCTTTCTTAGATTTCGGGGCGGAGTAGTAGACTATATTCTGGTAGTCGATGGGGCCGTATTTGATGTTGGCCCACTTCGGCTCGGCCTGCTCTTTTGCCAGCTTCAACCAGTAGCCGTACGCCTTCAGGCGCCACTCCAACATGAACTCCGGCTCGTTCTTCTTGGTCGAAATAAGGCGGATAATGTCTTCGTTCAGGCCCTTCGGGGCCGCGTCCGCGTCGATCTCAGTGACGAAGCCCCACTTGTATTCGCGGTCGACAAGGGCTTCTAAGGTCCTCGTGTCAGTGCCCATGGTATCTCCTTTTTCCAAGTTCAACGCGGTTGCGGAACCGACGTCCGTTGCCTCATACCTGACGAATCTTTCATGTTTCGGGCCCAAAAAAAAATTCGTGCGCCCTAAACCTGAGCGGGCAGGCGAAATGTTTTCCCCAACGACAATTCGACCAGCGTTTCCTTGCCCAGGATCTGGGAGATTGGAATGCCGTCCATCACTCCCACAACGTATTGTGTGATGCCCTTCCAGACCGGACGCAGGGAGCAGTCCTTGTCGTGGATACAAGTCCTACGCTTGCCTGTATAGCGATCGCAGATGTCCTCCGTCGTCCAGAGGCCACCGAGCGCCCTTTCCACGTCGCCGAGACTGATCTGCTCAGGGGGTCTCGCCAGAACGTAGCCGCCTTTGGCCCCTCGGTGGCTCTTGGTGAAACCAGCCTTCTTCAGGGTCCAGAGCAGCTTTTCAACGTAGGGACAAGAGAGCCCCTCCCGACGCGCAATTTCGGCAGCGCTGAGAGGCTCCCCGGGGGGCGCGGAAGCCAATTGCAAGATGCAGCGGAGGCCGTACTCCTCTTTGGCGGTGATTCTCATTGAGGGCATCTCCCATCAACCGCAGTCTGCCATAACCATACTTTTTTGTCAACTATCGGCGCCTCGCTGCAGCAGAAGACATCACGCGTGAGGCTGGCGAAGACTAAGTCCTGGCGGTGGCGCGTCGCCTGATTGAGCAGAAAACGAAGCGGCACTAGTCTGTGAGATTCAAAATGAGTTCCAGGGAGACGAGGCGGATGGAGCCATCCAGGTGCGCCTTCATGATGATCGCGGCCTTGGGGTAGACTTGCACGCTCCTCCCAGAGCTGGGCTTCAGCCGATGGCGGATTTGAACAGCATTTTCCAGAATTTGCCGATGTTCCCCACTTCGAACCTCGGCTTCCTGCCGTAGGGGCGAAGAGGGCCGGCTAAAGCCGGTCCCTACACGTGCCAATTCCCGCGCAGGGGCGAATGGTCATACGCCCCTACGCATTTTTGTGCAAGGAATTCTGCGCTTACATTCCCCGGCGGGACTTTCGGAACAACACAAAATAGAGAACCACTGCGGCAGCAATCGCGGCGCCGGCCAGCGGCAGCGCCCAGCGTTCGTCGTCGTACTGCGACCACGGCAGGCCAACCGCAATGCCCCAGTAGTGGACGGCGACGTAGTTCCACAGCAGGTAGAGGCCGGTGGCGGCGATCAGCACCACCAGCGACGTGTTGACGATGCGGTTGCGCTCGCGCCGCGCCTGGTCGAGCGTACACACGCCGCGCCGACGGAAGTACACCACCAGCGCCGCGGCCAGCGCGCCCAGTGCCACCAGCCGGAAGGCCCAGCGGTGCTCGCCGTAGAGGACGTTGCCCAGGTCGTTGGCGGCCGCCAGCGTCGAAATCCCCAGCAGCACCAGCACCACCGGCGTCATGCAGCACAGCCCGGCAATGAACGCGGCCAGGCCCGAAAGCGCCAGGATACCTTTGCGGTCGGATTGCGAAGCGTTGTCGTTGATGGTCATCGAGCGGCGCACCTCGTAGTTCTACTACTTTTCTTTGATGCGAGAAAACACCACCAGGGCCACGCCCCCCGCCAGTACCAGCGCGGCCACCATCGGCGGCACCACGTAATACTGCATGGTCTCGATCGTGGATTCGATCGGCCCGACCTTGACCGTGTGCTGCTTCGTCCCCGTGGGCACGTTCGGATAGATCAGCGCGAGCAGGCCCGGGCACTGGTCCCAAGATTCTTACGGATTAGCTACCACTTGCTCCAAAGGGGTACAATAGTGAAACGATTTTTTCCGACGGACGACCGAAGCTGGGGAAACACTAGGCATGGCAAGCCTTCAGGCCATCCTTCATGAAAACGTTCACGAGGGCGAGCTCTACGAGAAGCTCGACGGCAACCGCGTGCGCTGTTTTGCCTGCGGGCATTGCTGTCCGATTCCTGATGGTCAACCCGGCGTCTGTAAAGTTCGCTACAACCGGGGTGGGACTCTCTATGTACCCTGGGGCTATGTCGGCGTCATCCAGTGCGACCCCATCGAGAAGAAGCCCTTCCACCACGCCTATCCTGGGTCGTTGGCTTACAGCTTCGGAATGCTCGGCTGTGATCTGCACTGCGCCTATTGCCAGAATTGGGTGACCTCGCAAGTCCTGCGCGACCCCGCCGCCGTCGTCGGTCCGATGCGCGTCGCGCCTGCAGAACTAGTTCTTGACGCCATCAACCAGGGAGGCAGAGTCATAGTCAGCACGTACAACGAGCCGCTGATCACGAGCGAATGGGCCGTGGCAGTCTTCAAGGAAGCGCGCGCGGCTGGATTGATGACAGGCTTCGTCTCCAACGGAAACGGCACCCCGCAGGTCCTCGAATACTTACGGCCGTGGGTGGATCTTTATAAGGTGGACCTGAAGAGCTTTGATGACCGCCACTATCGTCAGCTTGGCGGGCGCCTTCAGCCCATTTTGGAGACAATTCGGCGCTTGTACGAAATGGGATTCTGGTTGGAGATCGTTACACTCGTCATTCCCGGGTTTAACGACTCCGACAAGGAGCTGACGCAGTTGGCTGAGTTTCTGGCAGGCGTCTCACCAGACATTCCTTGGCATGTAACTGCGTTTCACAAAGACTACAAAATGACCGATCCAGAGAACACCAGCCCGGAGACCCTGATGCGGGCAGCAGAGATCGGCAAGAGGGCAGGCCTGCGTTACGTCTATGCAGGCAATCTGCCGGGGATGGTGGGCGACTTCGAGAACACGCGCTGCCCGAACTGCCAGAAGCTTCTCATCGAACGTTACGGCTATCTGATCACAGGCTACTACCTTACGCCTCAGGGTGGCTGTCCATCGTGTGCCGCCAGTATTCCCGGACGGTGGGATCCCAAGTTTCGCATGCAGATTAGCGCCCATCCCTTTATGAGGCGCACCCGCTCAGATTTTCTCGTTCTGAACTCCTAAGAGGCCACGCTTTTGTTGGCTCTCGTGGCGAGGAAGGGTGGGACCCAAGGAAAAACCAAGAGGACCACCGTCGCGTTGGATAAGAAGGGAGACTCGCACGGGTCAATTTGTGAAAGTCGGAACCAAAGCAGATTTTGAGGATCTAGAGGCGGGAAAGCTAGTGGAGGCTGGCGGCCAGAAAATTACCATTTTTGGTCTGGGCGGGAACTTATATGCCATCGAGAATACCTGTCCTCATCGAGGCGGACCTTTATCGGAGGGCATGATGGCAGGTGATGAGGTGATCTGTCCGTGGCATGGTTCTCGCTTCAACGCGAAAACCGGTGCCGTCATAACTCCTCCAGCTCAACAAGGCGTCAAAAGCTTTCCCGTTCGGACCACGGGAAACGACGTCGAAGTCGAAATCGAATAGCAATCGTTGTAGCATAGCTTGCCGGAAGCAATTGCCAGGCAAGGCCGTAGTGCTGTCTGACAAACGTGGTTCAACCTTCCTCAAGTTGAAAACCATCAGCCAATTGATGTAGTTTGTGCAGGTCAAACCCTATTCCCCAAGGAATGTGAAAATCTAAATAAATGCTGTGAGGGGAATCCCCATGAAATCGATTTACAAAGTGCTTGCCGCTTTGATGTTGGTCACGTTGTGCGCGGCACTCACTCTGGCGCAGGCAAACCCTGAGGGAAAGAAGGCCACTGGTTCTAAAAAACACGGATTTGGCCCAACGGATTACAGCCAGGGACCCAGGCGGCAGGGGTCGACCCTACTGGGTGCGTCTTCAGGTTCAGTTGCTAGCTGCCACGCTGACAGATGCCTTCTTTAGGCATAGTAGTCTGATTCTTCTGGCGTCGTCACATATGGGCGGGAGCGGCGCCTAAGTTGTGGCTCAATTCCGAGAACCTGACTCCGAACCCAGCTTGCGGATCAGGCGGCGGAAAGAAACTCACATTTGACTTTGACCTATGGCAGCGATATCTTCTCGCATAACTTGCCACGAAGGTGACAGCCGACTCGGAAATGGAGCGGCGCCAGTAGATCCCTAAGATGAAACTTAGTGACACGATCCGCTCGGTTTTGAAACGTAAGGGCGCCGAGGCTTGGTCAGTGACGCCCGAGCAGACGGTGTACGAGGCCATCGAAAGGATGGCCGACAAAGGGACTGGAGCTCTGCTCGTGGTTTTCGAAGGCAAGTTGGTCGGCGTCATCTCAGAGCGTGATTATGCCCGCAAGGTGATCCTCATGGGAAAATCGTCGAAGGAAACCCAAGTCAGGGAGATCATGACAAGTCCAGTGATCTTCGTGACTCAAAACCACACCGTCGATGAGTGCATGACGATTATGACGAATAACCGCATACGCCATCTCCCGGTCCTGGAGGACGAAAAGGTGGTGGGCGTTGTCTCCATCGGCGACCTAGTGAAGTGGATCATCTCTGAGCAGGAGGGGGCCATCCAGCAGCTGGAGAACTACATCACCGGAAAGTACCCAGCCTAAAGCGCCTTTCCTTCATCTTGTCTGGACTCTCCTGTCTGCGAAGCAGCATACCCTTCCTAGGATTTTAGAGCAGTGAACAATTTGTTTAGGCTTTCCTTGGCGTCGCCAAATAGCATCATGCATTTCAGGTCATAGTAGAGCTCGTTGTCCACGCCGGCAAAGCCCGGGCGGAGGCTGCGCTTGAGGACGATGATCGACTTCGCGCGGTCGACCTCCAGAATCGGCATGCCGTAGAGGGGGCTGTTCTTGTTGTACTTGGCTGCCGGGTTGGTCACGTCATTCGCTCCGATGACCAGGGCGATGTCTGCCTCCGCGAAGTAGGGATTGATCTGCTCCATCGCGTACAACTGGTCGTAGGGCACGTTGGCCTCAGCGAGCAAGACGTTCATGTGCCCCGGCATGCGGCCGGCCACCGGGTGAATCGCGTATTTCACGTCGATGCCGCGTTTCATCAGCAGCTTCGCCAGCTCGCTGACGCCGTGCTGCGCCTGCGCAACCGCCATCCCGTACCCCGGAACGATGATGACAGACCGGGCGCTGTCGAAGAGAACAGCCACCTCTTCGGGAGCAATGCTACGCACGTTCCCCTTCGCCTCCGCCACCAGACCGCCTTCCTCCTTCTCGATCTTGCCGAAGGCGCCAAACAGGACGTTTATTGCTGAACGGTTCATGGCCCGGCACATCAACAGCGAAAGCAGGAAACCTGAAGTCCCATCCAGGGAGCCCGTGATAATCTGGATTTTATTCATGAGGACAAAGCCCATGGCCGCGTCGGCGAGGCCACCGTACGAATTGAGCAATGCGATGACCACCGGCATGTCCGCCGCCCCGATAGGAATAACCAACAAAAGCCCGAAAACAAACGACAGGCCGACCATGACGTAGAACAGCGTCCCGGCCGTCGGTACGATGACCAAATAGATGAGGCTGCCTGCGATAACCGCCAGCAAGCTGAGATTGAAGACGTTTTGACCCTTGTAGGTGATGGGGTGCCCTGGCAACAACCCTTGGAGCTTTGCGGCCGCCATCAAGCTTCCCGTAAACGTAAGGCCGCCAATGACCACCTCGAAGCCGAGCGCTGTCATCACCACCTTGCTGAGTTCACCGTGGTGGCGGAAGTATTCGGAAACTCCTACCAAGCAGGCGGCTAGCGCCCCGAGCGAATGGGAAAGAGCTGTCCGTTGGGGCACAGCTGTCATTGGTATTCGCAGACCCATCGTGCCCCCCACGATGGCGCCAATGAAGCAACCAATGATGATCCATTGGTAGGTCACGATCTCGTGGTGGAACAGCGTGCCGACAACGGCCATCAGCATGCCGAACTCAGCCAGGAACATGCCCTTGCGAGCGTATTTAGGCGAACTCAGCCCCTTCAGTCCGAGAATGAACAAAGCGGACGACAGAATGTAGAAATACCGCAACGCCTGAGTGGGTAGAACATCACGAAACAAATGAACTGCGTCTTTTCTGAGCTCCTCATACGAATAAATCAGTACCAGCAAACCGACGACGAGCACGGGCAAAGCCAGCAGCATTCTGGGATCGAACGAAAAGCGCCACCGCTGAGCAGTTTGCTCCTCTGTTTTCTTGAACATTTTTAGCATCCGATCCGTGATCAGAAAGCCGCCCACCACGTTCGTAGAGGAACACGTCACCGCGATGAATCCCAGAACCGTGCTGAGTGGGCCGTAATTGGCTCCTGCGACGATCAGCGAACCGACCAGCGAAATGCCCGCAATCGCGTTGGTAGCGGACATCAGCGGCGTGTGGAGCAGGGGGGGCACGCGTGAAATCACGTGATAGCCAAGAAAGCCCGCGAGCATGAAAATGTACAACCCGATCTCGAGTTCAGTCGTCATGCAGTTGGGCCTCCCACCTACCGCTCAGAGCCTGGCCTAAGCCGGTTCGTGTAGGATCTCTCCCTGGTGTGTCACGAGCGGGCCGCGCGTCAGCTCGTCATCCAGATCGAGATTGAGCCTCCCCTCGTTGAGAAGATGCAGGAGGTAATTCGTGACGGTCCTGGCGTACATCTCGCTGGCATGGAACGCGACCGTGCTCGGAAGGTTCATGGGGCCGATTATGAGCACGCCGTACCTTACAATCTCGCTGCCGGGTTCAGTGAGGGCGCAGTTCCCGCCCTGCTCGGCTGCGAGGTCGACGATGACAGAGCCCGGCCGCATTCCCCGCACCATCTCATCGCCGATGAGAATCGGGGCGCGCTGACCGGGGACTAGCGCCGTAGGAATGACCACGTCTGCGGCTGTCACGGACTTGTACATCATCTCCTGCTGCTTCCTGTAGAAGTCCTCTGACTGGGCCTTGGCGTAACCGCTTTTATCCTCGGCGTCTTTGACTTCGAGGCCGAATTCAGCAAACCTTGCGCCCAAGCTTTCCACTTGCTCCTTGACTGCCGGACGCGTGTCATACGCCTCCACGACTGCGCCGAGTCGCCTGGCCGTCCCTATGGCCTGCAGCCCCGCCACACCCGCCCCTATGACAAAGACTCGCGCCGGTGTGATCGTGCCCGCCGCCGTCATGAGCAGAGGGAAGAACTTCGGCAGACGGCTGGCCGCGATCAGCACGGCCTTGTAGCCGGCGATCGTGCTCATGGCGCTGAGCGCGTCCATGGCCTGAGCACGCGTGATGCGCGGCATGAGTTCCATAGAAAAGGCGGAGATCTTGCGTGCGGCTAAGGCCTCGATGGCCACGGCGTTGGCGTAGGGCCGGAGAAAACTGATCAGGGCCGAGCCCTCCTTCATCCTGCCGATCTCTTCGAGAGTCGGCGGCTGGACCTTGAGGATGACGTCGGCTTGATTGAAAACGTCCGGCTCCAGGCGTGCGCCTTTCTCGGCGTAGGCCGCTTCCGGGAACCCAGCCGCCGCGCCCGCGCCAGCTTCAACGAGGACGTCCAAGCCCGCCTTCGTGAGCTTCGGAACGAGTTCGGGCACAAGCGCCACGCGCCGCTCGCCCGGAACGGTCTCTTTAGGAACGCTGACGATCATGCGTATCGGCAAATGTAAATGGCTCGTCCATTATTTTATTATGATTCGGCATACACTCCCAAGCTCTTTGAAAAGGACCATCTCAGAGATTATCAAAAAAACGCTGAGGTCGTGCCAGAAGGGAACCATTTCGACACCGCTCCTGAACTGCATCCAATTGTGCTATAAACATTGCGACTTTCCTGCCATTGGAGGGAGCCATGCCGGGCGCCTCAGTCGGCTCTGTTGTTTCCCTTTGGCGATATCCTGTCAAATCCATGATGGGGGAAGAGCTGAACGCAGCAGATATTACCGAACGCGGCCTGCTGGGTGATCGCGTTTATGCTCTCGTGGATCCCACCAATGGAAAGGTGGCCAGCGTCAAGAACCCAGCAAAGTGGGCCAAGCTCTTCGACTGCCGCGCCGCTTTTGTCGCGCCGCCCCGACGGGACACCAAAATTCCCGCGCTCTGGATTACCCTCCCGGACGGCCGACTCATCACCAGTGAACAACCAAATTTGAACGAAATCCTGTCCCAGGCAGTCGGTCGCGTGGTGACTGTTGCAGCGACGGCTCCGAAAACGCCCAGCCTGGAAGAGTACTGGCCCAAGATAGAGGGGCTTGCTCACCAAGAGACCGTCACCGATGAGCGTATGCCACCTGATACGTTCTTCGATTGTGCGGTGATTCACGTGTTGACGACTGCCACCCTTGACTATCTCCGTGAGCTTTATCCGCAAGGCCGATTCGAGGTGCGGCGCTTTCGGCCCAATATGGTGGTTGAGGCCACTCTGGGCGAGAAAGGCTTCGTTGAAAATGCGTGGGTAGGCCAGACACTTCTGGTCGGGGAGCGGGTGCGGCTCAAGGTGACCGGTCCCTGTCCCCGTTGCGTGATGACCACGTGGCCTCAGGGCGACTTACCGAAAGATCCAGGAATCCTACGGACAGCCGCCAAGCACAATAATGCGAACGTGGGCGTGTATGCCAGCGTGGTGCAGGGTGGCACGGCACGACGCGGAGACCCTGTAAGGCTGGAATAGGACACTACCGCAGGCCGTGCCGAAATAGAACCATTTTGGCGCGCAGTGGAATCTCTACCGTCGATTGATCGGGCACCAACGACAGGCGTACTATCCGCAAAGAGTTGGTAGTTCCCCGCATTCCGGAGGAAGAGGAGCCGCACGACCATGCCGAGACGTCCTTACCGCACTTTGCGGGTCTTACTAGTTCTTTTCTCCATCCTTACTGCTGCAGAAGGTCTGTTCCTTATCGTCAGCAGCAAGTCGCTAGTCCTACGTTTCTTCCCGCATTTTCCCGAGTCTGAAATTACGACGCAGTTGCTCATTATGGCGAAGCAATGGGGAGGATTGAGCCTCACCTTGGCCCTGATGCTTTACCTTGCCTCCCGGGATCCGGTCCGCAACGTGGCCATTATTGACGCCTTCATCGTGGGTCTGTGTATTCTTGCGTTTCTACCTTTGCTGTCTCTTTACACCCTAGAGGTCCGCCGGCTGTATCCCGAGTATGTGTTTTGGGGTCGCCCCTTGTGGCGGCTGCCCCTCGCGGCCCTTCTGTACTACTTGCGACCCCGCGAGACCGCGTCCGAATGAGGCTACCCAGTTTCAACTGTTTCAAATGGAAATCTTTTTGCCCATCCCGCCCGCACGACTCTTGTGGTCTGGAGGGCGAGTAGCTCGGGGCTTGTTGACTGGCTTTGGCTCGCGACATAACATGCACGGCAGTTACCCTGAAGAGTCCGGCTATGAGCGGTCGAGATCCAGGGACAGGAGGAAACAATGCCCGCAGTTAAATTCCTTGTGCTTTACCCACGCCCGACGGATATCGAAACATTCGAAAAACTCTATCAGAACGAACATGTACCCATGGCTGTCGAAAAGCTCGTCGGCAAAACGAAGTTTGTGGCGACAAAGGTCTTAGGCTCTCCAACGGGCACGCCACCCTTCTACCGTGTCGCTGAGATTCACTTCCCATCGATGGCGGCCCTGGAAGCATGCGCCGCATCCGAAGGTGGTCAGCAGACTCTGGCGCACGCCCGGTCCATTTCTACTGGAGGCGCCCCGATCTTCTTGATCGCTGAAGAGGAGACCTTCACTTTCGCGCAGACGGCCACGGCCTAGTATTCAAGGTAATTCTTCAAAGCCGCCCAAGGGAGCTGGGGCGGTCATCGGGACCGTGCTCGAACCCTTCGCATGGCTGTCCTCGCACTGTCCCTCTGTAGCCGTGGCGAGCCTTGGAGTGCCGAAACCAAAAGGTTTCGGCGTAATTCCCAAGGTCGAATTTGAGGGCTATTGAACCCGGGCCATGACCGGGTGTAAGCTTTGTCCTATGCTTGGGGTGAGGACGGCACAAGTTTTCACCGTTTCCTCTGTCCTGGGTTCGGCCGAAGGCGAACGGTGGCAGGCCGGGCCACGTTTCTCACCCCATCACGACCTTCCTCCCCTTTGATTTCAGAAGTCGCGTAGAACCCTAGGTCGTGTCGAAAAGAAAGAGTTTTGGCACAATCCGCAGGCGCTGCGTATTATCAGAGCGGCGCTCACGCCAAGAGGGTGATAACATGAAGCCCGTTCTAATCGTACTCATTCTGGCAAGCGCTTCTGCATCTCCGGCCCCGGCGCAAGAGACGAACGAGAAGAAACAGAGCTGGACGACTACTGCGACTCCCACTCACCGAGGGCTGCGCGAAGCTTCTATGCGACAAAGGCTGCGCGGGAGCCTTGGCCGCGGGGTGGCGCCTTTTCGTATTCACGTTGGGAAGACTCCGGCGCCGAGACGGAGATAGTGGAGCCCGAGAAATCGCACAACTGGAGCTAGGATGGGCCAGACTGCCATTCAAGAAATTCGACCCTGGGAGTGGCCCTTTTGGAGACCTGCACGAGGCAAAGCGCCGGTTCTTACTTATCTTGTCTCGATACATGTACTGGCTGTCATCGGGCTGATTCTTTTTCCGCTCCCCAGCTTGAAGATCCAGAGCTTAACTCTCCTTTTCACGGCTCTCGGTGGTTTCGGCACGACCGTTTGTTACCATCGTCTGCTGGCGCACCGCACTCTCAAGCTGCACAAGGTCATCGAGCACCTGCTGGTTTTCTGGGCCATGTTCAACGGCTCAGGAGCTCCGGCAAGTTGGGTCGCCTACCACCGGCACCACCATTCACGTACCGACACGTCCGAGGATATCTCCAGCCCTAAGCAAGGCGGTTTTTGGTGGGCGCACCTACGCTGGCTCTACCAGTCCGCACCGGCAGATCCGCAGAAGTGGTGTCCGGAGCTGAATCAAGGGGCGTACAAGTTTTGGACTCTTGCGCAAGGCCCGGTGATCTTGCTGTCTCTGTTCTGCGGACTTGGGCTGGGCTGGCAAGGCTTCTTTTGGTTGGGAGCAATTCGTCTGGTCTATTCGCTGCATATGCAGTGTTTGGTGAACAGTCTGACGCACCTCGGTCACTCCGAAGAAGGAGATTCCAGCAAGAACGTCTGGTGGCTGGGACCGTTGCAATTGACCGCCTGGGGCGAAAACTGGCACAGGAACCACCACTCCAACCCCGGGTCGGCGCGTCTCGGGTTGCGCTGGTGGCAAACGGACATCGGGTGGTACTTCATCTGCGCCTTAGAAGCAGTCGGCCTTGCCAGCAACGTAAAACGACCCAAAACACGATGAGCGCCGGCTTCGCGCAGAAGCTGTGCCCCCTTTTGGACGGGCATTAGACCGCCACAAACAAGCTATGGGCAAAGGGCCATTCGCCGTCCACCCATTGCGCCTTGCAGCGGAACCCTGTGCGTTGCGCCAGGACCGTCACCTCTTCCGCCGTAAACTTGTGGCAGCTTTCCGTCCAAATCGTCTCGTTCTTCTGCAGGCGCACTTGCAGGCTGGCCAGTGGAATTGTCACCGACTGCTTTTCCACGGCTTGCAGGTGCATTTCGATTCGTCGCTCCTTGGAGTTCCACTGCGCCACGTGCCGGAACTGCCGCAAATCGAAATCCGCATCCAGCTCGCGGTTGATCCGCGCCAGCAGGTTCATGTTGAACGCCGCGGTTACACCCGCCGGGTCGTCGTAGGCCAGCAGGAGCTGTGGCACGGGCTTCATCAGGTCGGTGGCCAGCAACAGGCAATCGCCTGCCTGGATCGTCCCTCGCACTTCCTTTAGAAAAACCTCGCCCGCCGGCCGGTCGAAGTTGCCAATGGTGCTTCCCAGGAAAAGAACCAATAACTGTTCTCCGTCCTTCCGGTGCGCGGCCACTTCCAGCAGTCCCTCCAGGTACGCCCGCTCAAACCCGACGATGCTGACCGAATCGATCTGTCCCAGCTCGCGTTCACACTGCTCCAGTGCCGCACCGGAAATATCAATGGGAAAGTAGGTCGTGCGCTGCCGCTGCGTGAGCGCCTCCAGCACCCATCTCGTGTTCTTGCCGCCGCCGCTGCCCAGCTCCGCCACAACTGTTGGGAGTTCCAATTGGTCCACCAAGTCCGACACGTGACGCCGCAGCAGCCGCTCGCCCGCGCGCGTCAACCCGTACTCGGGCAGCCGCGTGATGGCCTCGAACAGCGCTGAGCCCACGTCGTCGTAGAGATACTTCGAAGGCAGCTCTATCTGCCCGGGCTTGCTGAGTCCCGCGCGCACTTCCGCGGCGAAGTCCGAAACTGTTTTTGCAGGGATCGTCTGTGTGATCATGTTCCCTCCGTCCAAATGCCCGGCCTACTTCCCATTCTCGACACACCGAAATCCCGCATAAATAAACGGATAGTGCGCTTGGAACCAGTTTCGGAAGGTCCGACGCAGCATGCACGCTGCAGTGCGTGATGCGCCGCCCCTCATTACGAAGTGCCTTCCGTCAAAGAAATTCGCGGAGTAGCCACGGTAAAAGGAAAATGGCTCAAATCCCGGCAGCGGGCCGAAAACTGTTGAAGTCCACTCCCAGCCATTTCCAATCATGTCGTGCACGCCAAAAGCGCTCCGGCCGGCGGGATGCGCGTTCACCGGCGCGGGATCCCAGCGAAGAAAATCGAAGTTGCCGTGCAAAGCGTTCGGCGATTGCTCGCCCCACGGGTAGGCGCGCTCGGCTCCTTCGGGCGTTCCGTAAGCGGCCCGGTGCCACTGCGCCTCCGTGGGCAAACTCTTTCCCGCCCTACGGGCGTATGCCGACGCTTCCGCATGGCTCACGTACACGGGCCAATTCAGCATCAACCGACGTTCCGCAAACATCGTCCGCAACAAGAAACTGTCGCCGGCCGGTGTCCAAAAACTCGGATGGCGGATCCCGGCTCTCTCTTTCCATTCCCAGTCGCTGTCGTTCCAGACACTGCGGTCGTCGTAGCCGCCGGCGCGCACGAATTCAAGAAACTGCCCGTTGGTTACCTCGTACGCGTCAATCCGAAACGCCGGCACTTTAACCCGCTGCTCTTCAAACTCGTTGTCCCATCCAAATCCGGCCCGCTTCGACCGCGGCTTCCCGAGTGACGCTGTTCCCGCCGGGATTTCCACCATGTTCGGCTCCACGGGAGGCGCGGAAGGTGAGCTTGCTGCCGGCTGAACGAATTTTCGTTCCAAAGGAAGCCGGTGCAGCAAGTACGCCAGGGTCTCCGCGTGCATCAGGCGGTGTTCGATGGCCACGTGCAGCCGCAAATCAATTTCTTCGGCGCTGGGTAGCGGGAGCGCCCGCGTGCTGCTGACAAATTTCTCGGCCAGGCAATGATCGACGATGCTCCGCACGCGGTCCCGGTAGCCGTTTACTTCCCGCATGTGTGGCCAATCTTCTGGTTGGTCCTGCGGCAAGCCTCCATTCACCGGGTCGATTCCGAATGCAAAGAGCTTGTCGAACTCTGCATGGAATGTCTCGCGCCCGAAAAGGCCCCTGGCAATCAAGTTCCAGTCAAATGCTTCTAAGTGGCCGATGTAGAAAATGATGCGGTGACGTTCGGGAATCGGCCGGTCGTAGAGGAACTTCCGATGCACGATGCGGAATAGCGCGTCGGTGTTTGCTCGGGCTTCCGCAAGTTGGGCAAGGGGATTTTGGCGCAAAGAGACACCGGCGGCAATGCTCATGGGGCTCCTCGATATCTCATTCGATGCGGGTTCGCGGCTCCCGATTCCGTAGAAAGCCCCCCGATCAAGTACAGTCTCCGGAGCCGGACTCTCGTTACAGGATGTCCCTTCTTTATCCTCCCCCTCTTCAATTGTCAACTACAGAGGCGCAAGGCCGCTGGTTGGGTTTTGCGTTGCGCATTTGACATCCGCGTAACCCGCTTGCTAGCGTCATCGCCATGCCCGCACAACCTGCCGAGGTCGAATTCCGCGGCGTCTCATTTTCCATTCCCGGCGCGCGCGAAATCCTTTCCGGCCTGAGTCTCTCCGTGTGTCGCGGCGAAACTCTGGTCCTGCTCGGCCGCAGCGGCTCCGGGAAAACCACCGCGCTGAAACTCATCAACCGCCTGCTCGAACCTTCCCGCGGCGAAGTCGTCGTGGACGGTCGCGCGACGCTCGCATGGGACCCCATTCGCCTCCGCCGGCGGATCGGCTACGTCATCCAGGAAGTCGGCCTGCTCCCGCATTTCACCGTCGAGCGCAACGTCGGACTGCTGCCGCGCCTGGAAGGCTGGCCGGCGGAGCGCATCGGTGCCCGTGTGGACGAGTTGCTCCTGATGGTCGGCCTTGATCCGGCGCAGTTTCGCGCCCGTTACCCGCGAGAGCTTTCCGGCGGGCAGCGCCAGCGCGTTGGCGTGGCCCGCGCGCTTGCTGCCGACCCGCCCGTGCTGCTGATGGACGAGCCTTTTGGCGCGCTCGATCCCATCACCCGCGCGGAAATTCAGCGGGAATTTCGCGCGTTGCAGCAGCGCCTGCGGAAAACCATCGTGTTTGTCACGCATGATTTGCGCGAGGCGCTTCTTTTGGGCGACCGCATCGCCCTGCTCGAAGCAAGTCGCCTGGTGGGCGCCTACTCGCCGGAGGAATTCCTGCGCGCGCGCGAGCCGGTCGCCGCCGCATATGTCGCCGCCTTTACCGCCGGAGATGGAAGACTTTTAGCCTGATGCGAGGTCGCCGATGAACAACTGGGAGTTTGTGCGCAAAAACAGCGGACAGATTCTGAACCTCACGCTCGAACACATCTGGTTGGTCGGAATCTCCATGCTATTCGCCGTGGCCATTGGCATTCCGCTCGGCATCCTGCTCGCGCGACGCGCCGGGCCGGGGAGCATTCTCGCAAAGAGCGTACTCGGCGTGGCCAATGTGATGCAGACGATTCCCAGCCTGGCTCTGTTTGGTTTTCTGCTGCCGGTGCCCTGGCTTGGCGAGCGCGCCGACCGCTTGGCCATCTTTGCTTTAACGCTCTACGCTTTGCTGCCCATCATCCGCAACACGTTCATTGGGATTTCGGAAGTTGACCCCGCCGTCCGCGAAGCCGGCGTCGGCATGGGCATGACCGGCCGTCAGCTTTTGTTCAACGTCGAACTGCCGCTGGCGATGAGCGTGATCCTTTCCGGCGTTCGCGTGGCCACCGTGATTTGCGTCGGCGTGGCCACGATTGCGGCCGCCGTGGGCGCGGGCGGACTGGGGGAATTCATCTTCCGCGGCGTCGCCAGCATTTCAAACCAGCTCATCCTTGCCGGCGCAATTCCCGCGGCGCTGCTCGCGCTTTCAGCGGATTTTCTGCTCGGCTTGGCGGAGCGGCGCCTGCGCGTGGTCCGATGATCCTTCGCTCTTCGTCCGTCGTTATGCGTCTATTGCTGGCGGCCTGCGGCACGCCACGCCGCGATGCCATCGTCATCGGCTCGAAAGATTTTACCGAGCAAGTCGTTCTGAGCGAGCTCCTCGCCCAACACATCGAATCCACCACCGCAATCAAAGTGGACCGGCGTTTCTACCTGCGCGGCTCCTACATCGCCCATCAGGCCCTGCTCGCCGGGCGCATCGATCTCTACGTCGAGTACACGGGCACGGCCCTCACGGCCGTATTGAAAGAGCCAGCGGTCAACGACCCGCGCGCCGCATTCGACCGCGTTCGAGCCGATTACGCCTCGCGGTTCAACCTCGAAGTCTTACCGTCGCTCGGTTTTGAAAACACATTTGCCATGATCATCCGCGGTGAAGACGCGCGCCGCCTGAACATCCGCACGCTTTCCGACGCTGCGCGCCACTCGCCCAACTGGCGTGCCGGCGTGGGCTACGAATTTCTCGAGCGCCCTGACGGCTATCCCGGCCTCGCTCTCGCCTACGGCCTGCGTTTTGCCTCGCCGCCGCGCATCATGGACCTCGGCCTGCTCTACCGCGCTTTGCAGGAAAAACAGGTGGACCTGGTCGCCGGCAACTCCACCGACGGCGCCATTACCGCGCTCGATCTTTTCGTCCTCGCCGACGACCGCCGCTATTTTCCGCCGTACGAAGCAGTGCCCATCGTCCGCCGCGCGACGCTGGGAAAATATCCCGCCCTTCGCCCCGCCCTGGAAAAACTCGCCGGAACCATCTCCGACGCCGACATGCGCCGCATGAACCACGCTGTGGACGGACAGCACCGCGACGTTGCCGACGTTGTCCGCGAATTCCTCCACCGCCAGCCGTAACGCCAGCGCCCGCCGGGGCGCTGGCTGCTGCGTCCTTTTTCCGGCTTCACCTCGATCGGTTCTGCCAATTCCCGAAAACCTCTGTTAATCTTTCCTCCGCCAGAATGCGAAAGCGGCTCCACCATGTCTGAGCACTCAACTCGACTCACGCACACCCTGCCCGGCGAGCTCGCCGTTGCCGTCCGCGCCGCGCTGGACGACTGGCGCCAGAACAAAAAAGTCGCGCGTCTCTGGGCCCGCGACGCCTCGCTCTGGACCGGCGCCGACGAAGCCCGCTGGCTTGGCTGGCTCGAGCTCACCCGAACGACGGAGACCGAGTGTCGCGAACTCACTGCCTTCGCAGAGGAAATCAGAAGTGAAGGCTTCACGCGCGCCCTCGTCCTCGGCATGGGCGGCTCCAGCATGGCAAGAATGCCCTGGACGCTCAGGAGAAACCCAAACCAAGCACTCCCTAGGCCATCCCCGCATGGCCTCTTTTGCTTTGCGGCGCCGCAAGGTCACGCCCGAAATTCATGCACGCCGGTGCTAGAATAGTGGTTGTGATATCAGACCTTGCAACTAAAGCCTGTGTCCCCTGCCGTGGCGGTGTACCACCGTTAAGGGGTGAGGAACTCGCCTCTCTACAAGAGCAGGTGGACGGCTGGAACGTAATCGAAGAACACCACATCACGAAGACCTTCAAGTTTCCCAACTTTCGCGAAGCTCTCAAATTTGTCAACCAAGTTGGCGATCTCGCAGAAGAGCAAGGTCACCATCCTGACCTGTTTCTGGCTTGGGGAAGAGTTGAGATCACGATCTGGACGCACAAAATCAATGGTTTGACAGAAAGCGATTTCATTCTGGCTGCAAAGATCGACCAGCTCTACAAATCTTAGGCTCACCCCGCCCCCGCGGCCTCGTTTGATTACCGAACCCGCGCCGCTTGCTCCAAGCCAGAAACCGCAGGCATCACGCTCGCTTTCCTAGATCCTTTCGCGCTCGTCTGGTAACCCAACGTGATGTTGATGTCCTTGGCCGCGAGCTTCCCCGCAAACTGCCCGAGCGCTCCAGGCACATTGGGAAGCTCGACATGCAACACGTCCACCTCCGTATACGAAAGTCCCGCGTCCTGCAACGTTTTCTTTGCCTTGTTCGCGTTATCCACGACAAGGTGTACGGCACCTTCGGCGTTGGAGGTCGTTGCGAGAAAACCCAGGACATTCACCTTCGCATCGCCCAAGGTACGACAAATATGTGCCAGTGTTCCCGGTCGGTTTTCGCAGTGAACGGTAAGCTGATTCATTTTCGCCATGACTCCCCCTTGCCTTCGCATTGCACATCCACGCCGAGACAGCGCTCCCAGCCACCCACCCCCAAGACTGCCCTCCCGCGGCCTCTCTTGTTTTCCTACGGGGAGCAACCCAAACTCTGCATCATCCCTCGAGAAGCCATCAAACGCGACTACCTCCTCCCCGTTCTCTTGCTACACCATAAGCACGAAACTCCAAAAAGAATCCACTCTCAAACCCTTCCTCCACACACTCTGAAACGCACTGCTGGCTTCTGAGAAAGGACAAATCACACCCTCAGTAATTGCTCAAACTTTTCGCGCGTGAGTTCCATCTCGTTTCCAAACTTAGGCTGGATAACGAACTTTTCGGCTTTTTCCAAGACTTCCTGGTGGGATACGAGTTCTGGCGGTGGGTCACCCTGCCATGAGACTACCGTGGGACCAATTCGAATACCCGTTGGCAGAAATGTGATCGTTCCGACCGGGCTTTCAAAGTGCACGGTCGCCCCCTTGCTTTCGCAGAAGCATTTGATCTCTTCAAGCGTCACGGCGGTCTCGTCGGCACGCAAAACAGATTCAACGATAATTGTGAACTGTCTGGCGGGTTCCATAACACGCCAAGGCCGCTCCCCGCGGCCCTTTTTCCTTCACCTTTAAGCCTACCAGCCGCGACGGCTGGTAAACTACCTCCGTCGAAAACTAGAGCGGAACAACAGGGATTTTGTTGGAATGGAAGACGGCGCGAGGAGGGAGATATGAACGTAGAAAGAATATCCGCGATCACGATCAAAGTAAGTGACATGGCAAAATCCGTGCGTTTCTATAGCAGGCTACTGGGCATGAAGATTCTCTATGGCGGTGAAAACGCTCATTTTTCTTCCCTTCAGACGCTCGGCGCAAAAGATACCATTCTGAACCTTGAGAGGGGCCATGTGACCCGCGACTGGGGACGGATGATTTTCTACGTCGAAGACGTAGATAGGTTTTGGGCTTACCTGAAAGAAAAAGAATTCAACCCCGGCAGGTCAAGAGATGCAGCCTGGGGCGAAAGATACTTTCACATCTATGATCCAGATGGCCACGAACTATCATTTGCCCAACCAATTGCCTGAGGCTGCTAGGTTCCCCTCGTTCTGCAACCTTTTTCCTCCTCCCTTAAGGCACAACCACGCAAAGGAACATGGCTTTATTAAGCTACGTTGAACCCACCTCCCCGTCAAAATCCGGAACCCAACCCGCCGAAATCCGAAACCTATCGCGACTGCAAAATTTAGACTCGGCTTCGACTCGGACAATCTTGAACAACCGGGAGGCGGAGCGTATCATCTTGACACCAAATCGAAACCGAGCTCTTCGGTTTCGCAGGAACGCAGGGCGCGTTCCCAGAACAGAGGCAAAGGAGGCCCCGCCATGCCTATCTCAAGAGAATTCACAGTGCTGATGGAGGATCGGCCGGGAACGCTCGGAAAAGTCTGCCGAGCGCTCGCCGACCGCGGCGTAAGCATCCTCGCCATCCAATCCTTCCCCATCGGAGGAAAGAGCGTAACTCGCTTCCTCTTTGACAACCCGACCGTAGCCAAGACGGTGCTCGACAACGAGCGACTGACCTACCTCGAAGCTGACGTGGCTCACGTCAAACTTCCGCACCGACCGGGCGAGATCGCACGCGCAGCCTCGCGGCTCGGCGACGCGAACATCAACATCAACTACACCTACTGCGGCGTCGAGCCGGGAACGAACGCTCCTCTCGTGATTTTTGGCGTTGCAGACGTCAGCCGGGCAGCGGAGATTCTGGAGCAAGCCGCCACCGCTGCAGGAACTTAGGCCCCGAGCGAACTTCCAAGGATGGCATACGGGAGCGGCTTCGCGCCGCTCCCTCTCTTTCTTAAGAATTACGGACGCCAGATTCTCAATCTGGTAACCCGGGTTCGATTCCCGGTACCGCTACCAAATCCACCACATAGCGATTTTATCCAGTGTTCATGCGTGTTTCGTGGGTTCTTGCCGGCTGTCTTTTTGGTCTCGCTGGTTCCGCCGCGTCTCCCTCGTGCGCTACAGAAATGGACAGTAAGTGGACAGTATGAAATGGCCCTTGCCGAATCGCGACGGGCGAACCCTGGCCCGATGGTCAGGAACCTGGACTCATCCCGCCGTGCGGTTATTTCCTTGACGCACCACGTGTCCCAGCGTAGCTTCGGCTCCAGCGCAGATTCCATTCGCCATCTCTTTTCCCGCACGCTCAATCTTGCTTGTGCGGTCGGACCCGGAGATAAGCCGGCTAACAGAAGGAGAGAAGGATGAAGCGAGCCTTGTTTCTCATGATCTTGTCGTGCCTAGCTGCCTCACCCGTTGTGGCTCAAAAAGCAGCCGAAGTAACCCCGAAGACCTACAAAGTAGGTGGGGTCGACACCTCGGGTTCTGTTTCGCCGGACGGCCGATTCCTAACTTATGCGGACTGGGACACCGACGAGCTCTTTATCCGAGATCTCAAGACCGGCGAGAACCGTCGGCTCACTGGCGAGGTGAATAGTTACAAAGTGTCGCGCGATGGCAAGCAGCTCGCCTACGGGTGGGCCAACGAGGATGGTTCCTACCTCCTGCGTCTCATTGGAATCGACGGTTCCGGAGCGCGCATTCTCTCTCGAAGTGACGGAATCCCGTGGATGGAGCTGCAGGACTGGTCCCCCAATGGGAAACACATTTTGGCAGTTGTCTCGAAAAAGGGCGGAGCTCACGAGGTTCAATTGATTTCCGCGGCGGATGGTTCGGTGCAAGTGCTGCAAAATCTGTCCGATTGGCGCTTCCCCCTAAAAATGAGATTCTCACCGGACGGTCGGTACATCGCTTATGATCTTCCGCAACAGGAAGGCTCGCCTAGCCGAGACATTTTTGTCATCTCTCCCAACGCGAGCCGCGAGAGTCCTCTCGTGCAACATCCAGCCAATGATCTGCTGCTTGACTGGACGCCAGATGGGGACCGGATTCTATTCGCGAGTGACCGTACCGGCACCCTAGATGTTTTGGTCATACAAGTCGCTGATGGGAAACCCAGAGGCTCTCCCAGGCTTGTTAGGCCAAATATCGCCCCAAACGGGGCAATGGTGGCGATGGGGTTCGCCGGGGACGGATCCTACTATTATGGCCTTTACGCCTGGGAAAATGACGTTTACCTCACCACACGGGATCCAGCGAGAGGCACACTTCGGGCTCCCCAAAAGCTGGTCAGCCACGTCGGCTTCGACACATCGGTCGAGTGGTCGCCCGGCGGCCAGTACTTGGCCTACGTATGGGGACACGGCCGGAAGGCTGCCCCATTCACCCTTGCGATTCGCTCCGTCGAAACCGGCAAGGAGCGCCGGCTCCGCATTAACCAGATGATGAGATTAGGGGATCGTGAATTCCAGCCTCACTGGTCGCCGGACGGTCGCTCCTTTATCGCCTTAGGAAGGGATCTCAAGTTGCGTTTGGGCCTCTACCGAATCGACTCTCAAACCGGAACGGTAGCTCCGTTGGTGGTGGACGAAAACTGCCCTGTTTACATGGACTGCGTCAGTTGGCCGGTGTGGTCTCCGCAGAGAAATGTGATTTTCGTTCGTT
>Ga0080064_1001159_pt1 | contig 57286 bp, 51 predicted proteins | sample Subgrocontami54m_FD_69260 | JGI IMG/M metagenome (GOLD analysis project Ga0080064, IMG submission 69260) | Subsurface groundwater microbial communities from S. Glens Falls, New York, USA - GMW46 contaminated, 5.4 m (SPADES assembly) (version 2) ... | reverse complement strand
CCCCTCGCGTCACCTGCGCTCCCGGAGCGTCGGTGAACCCCGGATCGTCCCGCGACGGGCCGTCTGATGCGGCGCCGGGCGGTGCGGCTGCTGCTACCACGCTCCCCGAGCGCAGGTGACACGAAGAGGCAGCCCGCTGGCCCGGTGGGCTCCCGAACCATACTGGCGCCGGTCAACAGTCACGCGAGTTCACGCTCGCGTTGAGCGGGGCGTACCTGCGCCGGCACCGCGAGCTCGTGCCGCCGGCCCGGTTCACGATCAGACAGGGCGTCTGGATTGGCCGGCCGAGCGAGGTCGAGGTCGAGGTCGAGGTCGAGGTCGAGGTCGAGGCCCCAGATATCGACGGAGCCGGGTCGTCGCGGTCCGTTGGGAGCGGGCGCCCATCCGCCGACTAGTGACAGCGCACGAATAGAACAAGTGTTCGTGGCGCGCCCGACAGGAGTTGAGCGCGCCATACCAATCGATCCCTGATCGACGACGTTGAGGGTCGCCGCGTTTGACGGCTGGCTTGGGGCTCTCCAGGCCCTCACGCAGCCCGACGCGACTCGGCCTCGGAATGCCGAGTTGTTCGCACTCCTTCCTATGCGCCAGCGATATGGCTGATTCTTCGACGCCGACAGCGCCGACGCTCGGGCGCGTACCGAGCCGACCCTCCGGCCCCGGCACTGGACCCTCACCTGGACCCTTATCGCTGCTGTCTCTTATGTCTCATGCGTCTCTTGGTAGTCGTTTCTGAACTCGGCTGAGACGCATGAGACGGTTCACTGGGAATCCGGTATGCGGTACCAGCCCTCGCCGACTGGCTCGACGCCTCGGCCATGGGGTGCCCCAGGTGGTCGTCCCGGCCCCCGCGGTCGGAAGCCACGGATCTAGACGAGACCGCGGGCCGCCCAGGCTCGAGCCGTGAGGGTGAACGGTCCGCTCGGCAGCCGGTCGCGGCAGGTTTCGCGCAGCACGGCTTGCCGCTCCGGGTCGAGGCCGGCCGCGAAGGAGCCGGCGGGTCCGACGCCGTCGGTGAACGGCTCCCACCAGTCGTCGAAGGTCGGATGGTCGAGGCTGATCGACAGGACGGTCGACTCGATCGCGTGGAGTCCTGCCGCCTCGAACAACTCCGCCAGGTGGCCTTCACGGGTGCCCGGGAGCTGGGACTCGTCGTCGACCTCGGGGTCGAGCTCACGTGCCGCTCGCCAGAACACGCTGAGCGGGCCGCCATCACCGGCGTGATCCCAGACGCACGCGGCGACGACACCATCCCTGCGCGTCACCCGGGCCATCTCGGCCAGTCCTGCGACCGGATCGGCCATGAAGTGGACGACCAGCTGAGCCAGGGCCGCATCGAACGCGCGGTCCGCGAACGGCAGCCGCTCAGCGGAGGCCTGCTCCACGTCGACTCCGGGATAGCGTGCTCTGACCGCCGCAACGAACGGCTCCGACGGATCGACGGCAGCCACGGACGCTGGCCCGAGCCGCGCGACGAGCTCGGCGGTCAGCACGCCGGGACCGCACCCCACATCGATGGCCCGTTGGCCGGGCCGCACCCCGGCGAGGTCCGCCATCTGCCGGGAGAGCAGCTGCGAATAGCGACCCATGAAGCGGTCGTAGGCGTCGGCGGCGACGTCGAAGCTCATCGGGGCAATCTACTCGCCATCGCTTCGGCCGTCCGACTCATCCGCTGCGCGGCGATTGGTAGACTCGGCCCCAGACCCCCAACTGAAACTGGACGTCCTTCTCAGAGGTCCGATGCGCCCGACGCCCAAACGCCGCCTGGTGATCCTGACCGAGGGCCAGTTTGCGGTTCACAACGCCAAGACCGCCCTCGGCGTGATGCGCTACGGACGCGACCGGGTCGTCGCGCTGCTCGACTCGACGATCGCCGGCCGGAATGCGCAGGAGATCGTCGGGGACCATCCTCGCTACGACGTCCCGGCCGTGGCGACGCTCGAGGAGGCCCTGTCCCTGCGACCCGACGCGCTCCTGATCGGGATCGCACCGACTGGCGGAAAGCTCCCACCCGATTGGCGGGCGACGATCCGGGCGGCTCTCGAGGCCGGGCTGGACGTCCTGAGCGGGCTCCACACATTCATCGGCGACGACCCGGAGTTCGCCGCGGCGGCGCGCGCGTCTGGCGCCCGGATCGTCGACTATCGGCGGCCGCCGGAGCGGATGGAAACGGCCGTCGGCCGGCGCCATGGCCCGGGCAAGCACGTCATCCTGACCGTCGGCACCGATTGCGCGATCGGCAAGATGTCGGTCGCCCTGGAGCTGCGCGATGCCGCCGCCGCGGCGGGCCTGCGCGGGGTCGCGGTCCCCACCGGCCAGACCGGGATGGTGATCGAGGGCTGGGGCGTGGCCGTCGATCGCTTGGTCGCCGATTTCGTCCAGGGCACCTGCGAGTGGTTGATCGAGCAGGCCGAGGAGCTCGGCGACTGGATCTTCGTGGAGGGCCAGGGCTCGCTCGACCACCCGGCATACTCGAGCGTCACCCTTGGCCTGATCCACGGCACGACACCCGAGGCGATGGTGATGGTCCACAAGCCGGGCCTGACCGACCACGACTTCGACCACCTGCCGGACCGCTCGTTCCCGATCGCCCCGCTGCCCGAGTTCATCCTGCTCCACGAGCAGGTCGCCGGGCTGGTTGCGCCGGCGCGGGTCGTGGCGGTGGCGCTCAACACCTCGCTCTTCCCCGATGACGCCGACGCGCGGCTGGCGATCGCCGAGATCGCCGAGGAGACGGGGCTCCCGACTGACGACCCGTATCGGTTCGGCGGGGCTTCGCTGTTCGCGGCGATCCGGGCGGCCCTCGAGCCCGGAGCGTGACCCTGCGGCTGACTCACGAGGTCCATCGGATCGCCTTTCGCGACCCGTTCCGGATCGCCCGGACGACCGATCCCGACGACGTCGGCGGGATGACCAGCCTGATCGTCGAGCTCGACAGCGACCTGGCAGCGGGCCTCGTCGCGTTCGGCGAGGGCTACCCGGACGACTACTACGGCGAGACCGAGGCGACGATGATCGCCGTCCTGCCCCGGCTCCTGGCCGCCGTGGCGTCGCTGGAGGAGCGACTGGTGGGTCCGGCGACCGAGGTCGAGGCCGCCCGCGCCGCCCTCGTCGAGGCGGCCGCGGCGATGGACGCGTCCATCCGTCATCACGGGGCCGCCAAGTGCGCCCTCGACATCGCCCTGCACGATCTCGTCGGCAAGCGCTTCGGGATGCCGGTCCACGAGCTGCTCGGCCTGTCATCCGATGTCCCACCGACCGACTTCACGATCGGGATCGATGCGCCGGCGGTCGTCGCGGAGCGTGCGGCCCGAGCCGCCCATTTCCCGGCTCTCAAGATCAAGCTCGGCGGTCCGCAAGACCTCGAGACGCTGGCCGCGGTCCGCGCGGTCTACGAGGGGCCGATCCGGGTCGATGCCAACACCGGCTGGACGCTCGATGGCGGCAGGCGTCTCCTGCCCGAGCTGGTCCGCTATGGCGTCGAGCTGATCGAGCAGCCGTTTCCGGCCCGCGCCCTGGCCGACCTGGCCGCCCTCCAGGCGGTCTCGCCGCTGCCGATCGTGGCCGACGAGAGCGCGGTCACGATCAACGACCTGGACGATCTCGTCGGGGTGGTCGCCGGGGTCAACGTCAAGCTGGCCAAGTGCGGTGGGGTCGGCCCGGCCGCCCGCATGCTGGCCCGGGCCCGCGAGCTCGGGTTCCGGACCTTCCTTGGCTGCATGGAGGAGACGTCCGTCGGGATCGCCGCCTCGGCGGCCGTCGCCTCGCTGGCCGAATGGGTCGACCTCGACGGGAACCTGCTCCTGGCGGCCGATCCGTTTGCCGGTCTCGAGCTCGGCGAGGACTGCCGCTGGCGGCTGTCCGATCAGCCCGGGCTGGGGGTCTGGAGGCGGGTCTGAGCCTCCTTCCGAACACCTGTCCGACGAACGTCCGTTCGTGTGGATAAGTTGGTGGACGAGATGGTGGACAAACCCTCTACCGCCGTTTGGCGGCGACTCCTACCATGGGACTCCAACGGCGTCGGACCCCCCGGAGAGGGGTCGCCGGGACCCCGTGCAACGCGGTCGAACCGCCCGCTTCCGCGGTTGAGCGCGCCCTTGAGCAGGAGAGGAGGGGACGGCATCGTCATGGATCGCAGCAGGCCCGTCGAGGTGTCGGATCCGTCCCTGGACGCCATCGATTTCGTCCGCTTCTGCTACCGCCGCCGACGGGTCGGCTGGCCCGAACTGTATGACGAGATGTGCGCGGTGGCCGGTCGCGGCCTATACCGGGGATGGCGTTTCGCCGAGCTCGAGGATCACGGGATCGGGTTCAGCCTGTCGCAGACCCTCGAGCTGGCCAGGATCGCCGGTCAGGTGGCGGTCGAGGAGGGCGATCGGCGCGGGCGGGTCACCGGCCGAGCGGCCGGCCGAGCCGCGGACAAGCTGGTCGGCATTCCGGTGATCGTCGAGGTTCGCCCCGAGGACGAAGCGCCACTCGTCGTCGCCGCCGAGCGCCTGCCAGCCGTTGAGCGAGTGATCGAGGTCCGGATCGTCACCCCAGCCCCTGCGATCGGTGCCGACGGCGACGACGGGGCCGTCGCCGACCCTGGCGCGGACCCGATCTCGATCCCGCCCATGATCCTGGACCGGCCGGCCGTCTCGTCCCCCTCGCGCCCGGCCCTCGCCCCATCATTGATCCGCAGCGCGGCCGGGGCGGGCTGACCGCGGGCTGATGTTCCGGGAAGCTCACCTCTGGTCTCGGCCGCGCCCTCGGGCGGGAGGTCAGGCCCGGATTCGACGCCGGGCCATCTCGCTCTCGATCTGGCGCTCGGCCTCGACGTAGCGGTCGATCTGGTCGCGCAGCTGGTTGGCTTCCGGCTGGTACAGGTGGACCTGCTGCTGGAGGACGTAGCTCAGGCGTCGGCTGGTCATCCGGACATGATCGAGGTTCTTCATCAGGACCAGCGGATCCATCGCCGCCAGATCGGCCGGGTCGTACATCTGCTGCATGGCGGCATTCTAGCGGCGACCGGCACGTTGGGGCGGCCGCCTGCCGGCTCGGTCAGAGCGCGCGCAGACGGCGCGGCGGCCAGTCCCAATCGATCGGCAGCGAGGCGCCGTTGACGGCCCGTCGTCGGCCCGCTTCGCTGGCGCCAAGGACGAGGATTCGGTCGAGCTTGGTCGCCTGGCCGGCCTCGTCGCCCCACAGCTTGGTCATCTTTCGCCCGGCGTGGACGTCGTCGAGCGCGATCCCCGCCAGGCGGTAGCCCGCCGGCGCGGCGGCGGCCTCCCAGACGGCCTCGGCGAGGCCGATCCCGTGGCTGATCCGACGCCCGCGGTCCGCCTCGACGTCGCCGATCACCAGGACCACCACGGCGTCGTCGGCGAGCAACGGTCGGAGCCCCTCGAGGACGTCGCCCATGAAGCGCAGGTAGGCGGTCTTGTGGTGGGCGTCATCAAGGGCCGCGTCGATCGCCGCCGCGTCGAAGCCCAGGAACCAGGTCCGCAGCCAGTTGTAGTAGCCGTACTTGACCACGCGCAGGTAGGGCGGCGAGGTGACCACCAACCGGGCGCGATCGGGCAGGCCACGCGTTCGAAGGGCCGCCTGGGCCCGGACGCCTGCGTCGCGCGCGTCGCCAAGGAGGGCGATCCCGCGGACGGGCGGGAGCGGTTCCCGGTAGAGCCGGCCGAGCTTCGCCTCGAGACAGCGGAAGACGTCTCGTTCGGGTGACTGGAAGTCGGTCCGGGCGACGAAGTCACGGACGTAGCGGGGGGCCATGCTGAACGTGTTCGGCATCACCTCGGACAGGTAGGTGGCGCTCTTGCCATGGAGGATGCCGGTGATCGCCGCGGCCAGAAAGCGGTCCACCCGATCGTCGAGCCGGAGGGCCGAACGAACGAACAGGAGCTGGGCGAACGTCCGCTGGGCGAAGCACAGGGCGACCTCGATCGGGACCGACTCGGCGTCCGCCCCAACCTCACCCGGCCGGAGGCCGCTGCCGGCCGCGGGAACCCGCGTCCCGTCGACGCCCGACGAGCCAAGCACCCGGAGCGCCAGGGTCAGCCAGGCTTCGGCCTCGCCGGCCCAGCGAAGACGGAGCGCCGCGACCCGGAGCCTCGTCTCGGCCTCCGAAGCCGGTTCGACCTTGGAGGCGGTGAGCAGATGGGCGAATGGGTTCAGGTCGTTGCCGACCCCGATCCGCCCTTCGGCACAGGCCTGGAGAGGGCTCGTCCCGCGGCCGCTGAACGGGTCGAAGACGACGTCACCGGGGCGCGAGTAGCGGGCGATGAAGGCGTGGGTGAGGGCCGCCGGAAAGCTCGCCAGGTACGAGCACATCGGGTGGAGTCGATGACCCCACAGCCGTTGCTGGTCCTTCCACTCGGGGGCCAGGGCCAGGCTCGGCAGGTGATCGGCGGCCAGACCCGGCAGATCGAGCGCGAGCTGAGCGCCGGCCGCCACGGTCGATCCGAGGATCGCAGGCGGAGACCCGGCGGGAGCGGTCGGCGCTGGGCGGGCGGACAACTGGCGATCCCGGTCCTTGCTGTTCCACGCACCGATCCCGGCGGCACGACGGGTCGCGGAGCATAGCACCGAGGTCGGCTCCCACATAGTCCCCGAGGGCCGAAGTGGTGCGTTGGCGCCGATGGTCCGGTCGCTCGGGTCGCCGATGGTCTCGACTGGGTGACGCTGGGGTTTGCTCGGCCCGGTCGACGTGCCTTGCTGCCCGCTCGGCCGGGTCGGCGCGTGGCCCGCTCGGCCCGGTCGGCGTGCCTTGCTGCCCTGGCAACAACGCGTGTCTCCCGACTTCCCCGTGGCGGCGGATCCCTCGGTTTGTTGCTACGCCAGCAAGCGGCCGGGTCTGGCGAGCCGGAAACGCTGGTTGGGGCGCATTTCGACGGACCCCAGGCCCCAGCCGCGCCTCAGACCCGCCATCGGACGCGCTAACTTGCTGCCCCAGCAAGACCGATCGGGATTCTTGCCGTGGCGGCAACAGATCGGCGGTCGGTTGCGATTGGGATGGGAGAGGCCAGCGCCGGTCGGTCGTAGACTGGGCGCGGCCTCGTCCCCGTAGCTCAGTGGATAGAGCAACCGCCTTCTAAGCGGGAGGTCCTGCGTTCGAGTCGCAGCGGGGACGCCAACCGCCTGAACCTCAGCCGCAGGTCGATGGGTCCTTTGGCGTGACCTGGTAGATCCGGGCCTCGACGATGGCGGTCGGGCCACCCAGAGCGACCCGCACGGTCAGGAACTCCGTGAGTTGATAGGCGGCCTGGGTCGGCAGCAGGTCGGCCGGGCCGGGCCGGAGGATGAACACGGGCCGCTGGCAGATCAACGGGGCGATCCGGTTCTCGCGCGTCCCCCAGCCTTCGTACACGATGTTCGTGTCGTCGACGATGAGCACGTCTGGCCGACGACCCTGGACGTACGCGCCATGCCACAGCGGCGTCGAGGCGTCCCAGTAGGACAGGATGGCGGCGTTCGTAGGCAGGGCCGTCATGACCGCTTCGACGTAGGCGTCGCCCGAATGCTCGGTGCTCCGATCGGCGGCAGACCAACCCATCGAGGCAAGGACCACGCACGAAGCGAGCGCGACGACGCCGACGGCGCCGCCCAACCCGACACGGCCGCGCGCGCCAACCCTCGAGCCGGCAAGCTTCGCGACAACACCGACCAAACCCCGGGAGATCAGCTCCAGCCCGACGCTGGACCCGATCCCGACGACCAGCCAGGGCACGAGCAGGTAGTGCTCCAGGCGCAGGTAGTTCGCCCAGATGAACGTCCCAACGAGCAGGATCGAGACGCAGGCCAGGCCAAACGCGGTCCGCCGGATCACGAGCCAGCCGATCCCGAGCAGACCGATCAGGGGCAGGATGACGGTCGCCCGATCGAGGGCCAGGTCGCGCAGTGCCGGCAGGGCGGCCACGAACTCGCCCGGGCCCTTGAACGACAGGAAGTCGAACTGACCCCGGAATTGCGCACCGCTGACCAGCCAGAGCACGCTCTCGAGCGTCGTCGGGTGGTTGTAGGGCAGGGGCGGCGGCGGCACCCGGCTGGCCGCGAGCGGGACGTAGAGGTAGACCGCCAGCCCGGCGATCCCGGCCGCGGCTGCGGCCACGATCAGCGTCGGTCGGGCCAGGAGCTCGCGCCTGCCCGCCCACAGCACGAACAGGACCACGAATGGCGCCACGAACAAGGTCAACAGGTGGTCGCCCAGGGCCAGACCGACGAGCAGCCCGCCGAGAACGAGGTCGCGGGTCGCTCGGTGATCCTCCCAGACGAGCGCCCGATGGACGAGCAGGCTCACTAGCATGAGGTGGAGCGGGTTGACCTCGGCAACCGTCGCGGCCGCCCAGACCGTGCCCACCGCGCCGATGGCCAGCGCCCCGGCGACCGCCAGGATCGGCCGAACGCCCAGCCGCCCGGAGATCGCCGCCAGCGTCGCCAGGGCGGTCGCGACGCACACCGCGGAGAGCAGGTTGAGCTTCCAGGCCACGGTCCCGAATGGGGCAAGCTGGGCGATCCAGGCCAGGATCACGTACGTGGGATAGCCCGTCGGATGGGCGACCCCAAGGACGTGCGAAACGGTCTGCATCTCGCCCCAGTCGCCAAAGGCGATCCCGGGCAGCAACGTCCGCCCATAGACCGCCATGGACGCCAGCCAGACCGCGACCGGAGCGAGCAGGCCGAGGCGGCTGGCCGGTTCGGTCTCCGAGGGCGCCATTGACCCATGGTAGCGGCGCCGACCGGATGAACCGCGCTCGACGCCCTGCCGCGATGCGCGGACCGCGTGCGATAGTGGCACTGGCGCGCCGTCCCGCCGCCGATGCCCACTGGAGGGATCCCGATGCCACGCCTGATCATGCTCCTCGGTCTGGCCGGCGTCGTGGCCCTGGTCGTGCCGGCCGTGGCCGCCTCCCGTGAGAAGGCTCGCCGCGAGCGTGATGGCGACGCGGGCATCGACGAGTCGGCCAACGAGATCGACCTGGCCGCGATCTTCGACACGGTCAACGCGCGGAGCACGGCCCGCGCCTTTCGTGGCGGCGACATCCTGGTCTGGTACGGCACGGGGACCCTCGACCTTCGTGAAGCCACCCTCGATCCGGCCGGGGCGCACCTTCGGGTTCGGACGATGTTCGGTGGACTGGAGTTGATCGTGCCCCGGAGTTGGCCCGTCGAGCTCGACTCCCGTTCGATCCTCGGTGGCGTCGGCGATGCTCGCGATCCTGCTCGGCTCGATCCCGCGGCTCCGACCCTGTGGCTCGATGTCCAGGCGATGTTCGGCGGGGTCGGCGTGGTTGACGGACTCGAGACCGATGGCCTGGACTTCGATGTCCCCGTAGTCGAGGATGCCGGCGCGAGCTGACCCGGTGCACGGATGCGCCACCCGGATGGGACTCATGTACGTGGGCGTGGCTGCACCGGATAGCCCGGACGGCGCCTTGACACCCCCCCAGACCCCCCGCGACGATGGCGCCACCGAAGGGCCATGTGGTCCGCGCGGTCGGGTAACGCAAACCCGGGGCTTATACCGCCCCCCAAGTCTCCCGTTGGGAGGTCTTCGGGCGGAAAGGAGGTGCGGAACACGTCATGCACGCGCTCCGAACGCCGGTCGTCCCAGGACGACCTCGTCGGCGGCCGTCGGAGCAGGGTCAGGGCCTCGTCGAATACGCACTCATTCTCGTTCTCATCGCGATCGTCGCCATCATTTCCCTGATCTTCCTCGGCGGCACGCTTTCTTCGATGCTCAGCAACGTCGGCACATCGGTCTGAGTCTCGCCCCAACCGGCGACACCGCATCGACGCCCCCGCCCCGGTCCCATGACCGAACGGCGGGGGCGTCGGGCGTTCTGGAGGGGTCTGGTACCCACGGATGGGACCAACGTACGGCTTGGCGGTCGACCCGGCTCACCCCTACGCTCCCCTCAGCAGCCGGCCGGAGTCCACCCGTCACCTCCGGACGGGCACGGATACGGCTGAAGACGCACAGACGAGGCTGATCGACCAATGGCATCCATGGCCATCAACGAACTTGGGCCGATGCTCACAGCGAGCGAGGTCGCCGATATGCTTCACCTTCACGTGAACACGGTGAAGCGGCTTGGCGACCGCGGCGAGCTCCCGTTCTATCGCGTCTGCAAGCGTGGCGATCGTCGCTTTCGCTACGAAGACGTGATGAGCTTCCTGGCTCGCAACCGCTGACCCGGCATCGCCCTCGCGCCAAAACGGGCGCGGCGCCGCCAGATCTGAGTGTCTTCCTTCGAACGCCCGCCGGCCGGCGGGCGTTCGCGGTCGTCCGGGACCTAGACCTTCCCCAGGGCAGCCCAGAAGATCGCCAGCGCCTCATCGATCTCGGCGGAGGTCGCGTCGATCGGCGGGATCCAGCGGACGACCTGGTGGGCCGATCCGCAGGACAGCACGAGCAGGCCATCCTCGGCACACTGGGCGACCATCGCCGTGCTCAGCTCGCCATCGGGCTCGCGGGTCGCCCGATCGGCCACGAACTCGACCCCGACCATCAGCCCCGGTCCGCGGACGTCGCCGATCCGGCTGTCCTCGGCCTGGAACCGTTCGAGACCGGCCCGCAGCTGTTCGCCGCGAGCCGCGGCATTTGCGATGAGGCCCTCTCGTTCGATCGTCTCGAGCACGGCGATCCCCGCCGCACAGGCGACCGGATTGCCACCATAGGTCGAGCCGTGGGCGCTCTTGCCCCAGCGCTCCTGGAGCTCGCGCCGGGTCGCCATCGCTGAGAGCGGCAGGCCGTTGGCGATCGCCTTCGCCACGACCACGATGTCGGGGACGATACCGGCGTGCTCGAACGCCCACATCCGACCCGTCCGGGCGTAGCCGCTCTGGACCTCGTCGGCGATCAGCAGGATGCCGTGCTGATCGCAGATCGAGCGGAGACCCTGCAGGAATGACGCCGGCGCCGGCGTGTAGCCACCCTCGCCCTGGACCGGCTCGATCAACAGGGCCGCGGTCGACTGCGCTGCGATCACCGTCTCGAACAGCGATCCGAGGATCGCCAGGCAGGCCGTGGACGCCCGCTCCGCGTCGCCGTCGAAGTCACGATAGGCCGCCGGAAAGGGCGCGAAATAGACGCTCGGCAGGAGTGGCTCGTAGCCGGTCCGGTAGTTGATGTTCGAGGTGGTGACGCTGGCCGCCCCAAAGGTTCGCCCGTGGAACCCGCCCCGGAAGGCGACGATCCCGGGCCGTCCGGTGACCCGGCGGGCGAGCTTGAGCGCGCCTTCGACCGCCTCGGAGCCGGAGTTGAGGAACATCACCGTGTCGATCGGATTGGGCAGGGTCGCGCTGAGCATGTCAGCCAGGGTCGCCACCGGCTCGCTGTAACCGATCGCGCCGGTCGGTCCGATCAGCCGGTCGACCTGGGCATGGATCGCCGCGGTCACCGCCGGGTGATGATGGCCGAGGCTGGTGACCGCGATCCCGTTGGCGAAGTCCAGGTAGGCCTTGCCCGCGGTGTCGTACAGGCGATGGCCCTCGCCGTGGCTCCAGCTCCGTTCGAAATAGCGCCCCAGGACCGGCGACAGGTGGGCCGACGCGTGGGATGGGGCAGCGCGATCCAGGATCTGGGGCTCGTCCATGGAGCCCGAGTATATCGGCGCGTCCGGCCCGGATCGGCGCCCTCGTGCCGGGCCGACGGCCACCTGCTGGCCCGACGGCCGCGTGCCTGCGCCAGGCGACCCGGGAACCGTCTCGCCGGGGTGGCAGAATGACGCCACCGCCGCTCTGTGGCCCGACGCCACCAACCACCCGCTTCTGAGGACCGTCCGCCCGTGATCGATTTCTCGCTGACCGACGAGCAGCGGCTCGTCCAGCAGGCCGCTCGAGCCTTCGTCGAGGCCGAGATCCTGCCCCACATCCGGGACTGGGACGAGCACGGCCAGGTCCACCGCGAGGTGTTCGACCGGATGGGCGCCCAGGGGTTCCTCGGGGCGCCCATCCCCGAAGCCTACGGCGGTGGCGGGATGGACTACATCAGCTTCGCCATCTTGTGCGAGGAGCTGGAACGCGCGGACACCGCCTTTCGGGTGGTCCAGAGCGTTCATGTCGGGCTCAACTCGCTGACCCTCCTCCAGTGGGCCACCGAGGTCCAGCGGCAGCGTTACCTGGTGCCCCAGGCGCGGGGCGAGAAGCTGGCGACGTTTGGACTGACCGAGCCGGGGGTCGGCACGGACGCGGCAAATCTCCAGACCACGGCCCGTCGCGACGGCGATGTCTATCGGCTCAATGGCCAGAAGATCTGGATCAGCCTGGCCGACATCGCCGACCACTTCCTGGTCTTCGCGACGGTCGACCGGGCCAGGAAGCACAAGGGCGTGACCGCGTTCATCGTCGAGCGCGGCTTCCCGGGCCTGAGCACCGGGACCCTCCACGGCAAGCTCGGAATCCGGGCCGGCAACACGGGCCTGATCAACCTCGACGATTGCCAGGTCCCGGTCGAGAACCGGTTGGGCGAGGAGGGTGAGGGCTTCCTGATCGCGATGAGCGCCATCGATCAGGGCCGCTACACGGTTGCCGCCGGCGCGGTTGGGTTGGCCCAGGCCTGTCTCGATGCGAGCGTCAAGTACGCCCACGAGCGGCAGACCTTTGGCCAGGAGATCGGCCAGCACCAGCTGGTCAAGCAGATGATCGCGAACATGGCCAAGGGGACCGAGATCGGCCGGCTGCTCGTGTGGCGGGCCGGCTGGCTCAAGAACCAGGGCCTGCGCAACACCCGCGAGACCAGCCTGGCCAAGTGGCACGCGACGGATCACTCCGTCCAGGCCGCCCTCGATGCGATCCAGATCCACGGTGCCAACGGCTACAGCAACGAGTTCCCGGTCGAGCGCTACCTGCGCAATTCGAAGGCGGCGGTCATCTATGAGGGCACCAGCCAGCTCCACACCCTGATCCAGGCCGACTACGCCATGGGCTACCGCGAGGACCGACCGTTGCGCTGCGAACCCTGGCCCGCCCAGGGCTGGGAACGCGGCGTGCCCCGCCCGTGACGGGGCGATGACGACGTCGTCGGTCGGGCCCGCGCGCAGCGCGCCGGCGGGCTGGACCGCGGCCGAGCTGGCCACCCTGGCGGCGCTGGCCGAAGCGTTCGTCCCCGGTGGCGCCAATCAGCGCGCCGGCCTCGCCGCGGAGGCGCTGGCGATCGCCCTCGACCCGAGCCAGGTCGGTCAGCTCCGGCTGGCGCTCCGCCTGCTCGAGTCGCGGCCCGCAAACCTCGCTCTGACCGGCCGCCCGGTCCGCTTCAGCGACCTCGACTCTGGCGCCCGGGAGCGCTACCTGTTCGCCTGGGGCGAGTCCCGGCTAGGCCTCCGGCGATCTGCCTACCAGGCCTTCCGCCGGCTGCTCAGCTTCCTCGCCTACGGCGATCCGGGCGATGAGCTCGAGCCGAACCCGAACCTCAGCGCGATCGGCTACGTCCAGGACGATCCCGGGTTGACCGCGGACCCGACGCCGATCCGACCGCTCGATCTGGCCGCCATCCCGAGCGTGGATGGCGACCGGATCGTCCTCGAGGCGGATGTCGTGGTGGTCGGCTCGGGAGCCGCGGGTGGCGTCGTCGCCAAGGCGCTGGCCGAGGCCGGCCGCTCGGTCGTGGTCCTCGAGGCCGGTCCGTTCGTGCCGGAGCGCGACATGCCGCGCTCCGAGCTCGATGCCTTCGATCGGCTCTATCTCGATCACGGGCTGACCGCCAGCTGGGATGGCGCGGTCTCGATCCTCGCCGGGACGGGGGTCGGCGGCGGCACAACGATCAACTGGATGACCTCGATCGTGGCGCCCGACCGGGTCCGGGCCGGCTGGGCCCGGGTCCATGGCATCGACGACTTCGACGGCCCGACCGGCGACGCCGACTTCGCGACGATCGCGTCCGAGCTCGGCGTGAGCGTGAGCGATACGGTGCCAGCCAAGGACGCGGCCCTGATCCGGGGCGCCACGGCACTCGGTCTGGAGGCCGGTCCGATCCAGCGCAACACGCTCGGTTGCGGCGCCTGTGGATCGTGCCCCTTCGGATGCCGCGCGGGGGCCAAGCAGTCCGGTCTCCGGGCGCACCTGGCGGACGCCTATCGAGCCGGCGCCCGGATCGTGGCCGACGCCCGCGTCGAGCGCGTTCTCATCGAGGACGGGCAGGTCACCGGCGTCGAGGCGACCGTCGGCTGGCAGCCGGTGTCGGAGCGCGCGCTGGCGGCCGGTCGTGCCCCGGTCGTGCCCCGAGCGCTCGAGGTTCGGGCCCGCCAGGTCGTCGTGGCCGCGGGGGCGCTCCGTACCCCGGTCGTCCTCGAACGGTCCGGGCTGCGACACCCGGCGATCGGACGGTATCTGCTCCTCCATCCGGTGTCCGTGGTGGCCGGGTTCTTCCCGGACCCGATCGACATGTGGCGCGGTCCGCTTCAGGCCGCTCGCTCGCTGGCCTTTGTCGACGGTGTCCGGGGGCGGAATGGCTACGCGATCGAGTCGGCGCCGGGTCATCCGGGGCTGATCGCCCTGGCCCTGCCCTGGAACGGGACCGCGGCCTCAGCCGCGCTGATGGCCCGGATCCGCCACGTTGCTCCGTTCATCGCGGTCACCCGCGACGGCGGGACCGGCCGGGTCCGGGCAACCCGCACCGGCGGCGCCCGGATCGACTACCGGGTCGATCAGGTTGGGATGGCCACCCTGCGCCACGGGCTCGGGGTGATGGCCGGGATCGCCCGGGCCGCCGGCGCCCGCCAGATCGTGGCCTGTGGCGCGCCCGGCCAGTGGTACGACGCCGATACCCACCCATCGGGCGACGAAGGCCACGCCTTTGGGGTGTTCCAGGCACAGCTTGGTCGGTTCGATTTCGGTCCCAACCGCGGTGCGGTGTTTAGCGCGCACCAGATGGGGACCGCCCGCTTCGGCGCGGATCCACGGACCCACGCCTGCGATCCGGAGGGCCGCGTCCGCTCCGGCACCGGCGGAGGGGCCGGACGTGATGCGCTCGTTGGCGGTCTGTACGTCGCGGACACCTCGCTTTTCCCGACCGGGCTCGGGGTCAATCCGATGCTCACCGTGATGGCCCTGGCCCGGCGGGTCAGCCGGACCGTCCTGGCCGAGGGCTGATCGGGCGGCGCTGAGCCCGAACGCAAGCCGCGTTGGTCGTCGACCGACCTCGTGGTGGTCAGTCGGGAAAGGCGGGTCTGGCCGCTCCGGTCGCGTTTGGGGTTTCCGCGTGGTCCTCGACGGCGACCGGCGCCACTTCCCGCCCGCTCCGGCTCCTGGCCGTCACGATCAGGGCGACGGCGAACACGATGACCGCGCCGGCGACCACGGTCCGCGGTTCGATCGCCTCGCCAAGGACGATCCCGGCCAGGATGAACGCCACGACCGGGTTGACGTAGGCATAGGTCGCGATCTTGGGCAGGGGAGCGACCCGGAGCAGCCAGACATACGTGGTGAAGCCGACCAGGCTGCCGATCGTGGCCAGGTACACCAGTCCGAGGATGGAACGGGTCGAGACGGTTGCCGGATCGAACCCGCGAAGCTCCCCGACGAGGACCGAGCCAAGCAGGAGCAGCGCCCCGCCGCAGAGCATCTGGAGACCGGTCGCGGTCAACGGCCGACGGGGCAGGACGGCGCGGTGCGACGAGTACAGCGAGCCGCTGCTCCAGCACAGTGGTGACAGGAGCAGGCAGACGATCCCGAGCGGATCGAAGGCCAGCCCCCCACCCGACGTGCCGATTGGCGCGACGAGGATGACCACCCCGACCAGGCCGACCACGATCCCCACGATCACCGCCAGCGGCAGACGTTCGCCGAAGAACAGCCGTCCGAGGACGGCCACCCAGACCGGCAGCAGGGCGATGAGGATCGCGGCAATTCCGGCCGGGACCGTTTTCTCGCCGAGGGCGACCATGCCCATCCCGCCGAACAGGAGCAGCCCGCCAACGATCGTCGAGTCGCGCCATTCGCGGCGGCTCGGGAATCTCGGCCGATCGTCGTCGGGGACCGTCGGGTCGCCGCGCAGGCGACGCGTTGCCAGCACTTCCCAGGCCAGCACGGCCGTCCCCGCCGCGAGGAAGCGGAGACCCGCCATGAGGAACGGCGGGATCGTCTCGACCGACAGGCGGATCCCGATGTAGGTCGAGCCCCACACGAAGTAGAGCGTCAGCAGGCCGGCCCAGATCGCCAGTGGGCTGGCGCTCCGCAGAGGACGCTTCGATGGTATTGGCTGAGTCGACTGGTCCAAGTCGGCAGCATAGCGCGCCAGGCCGGGTCGCGCAGGGCGATCAGGCGGCCGCGACGGCCGATCCGGGGCGGCACAACCGGCAGGCCCGATAGCCCGCCTGGTGACCGGCAGCGGTCGAGCGGAAGGTGACCCGGTGGCGATCGGTGATCCGCTGAGCGGCGTGACACGACGGCAGGCAGTAGCCCCGGGTCGTGTCCGAGCCGATCAACCGGATTCCCGCCCGGGCGAGGGCCTCGAGGCGGTCCGGATCGAGACCCTCGGCCGACAGGATTGCCCGCTTGTTGTGCGGTCCGCCGAGCGAGTAGTTGCCGATCAGGCCGTCGCTTCGGACGACCCGGTGGCACGGAACGATGAGTGGGACGGGGTTGTGACCGAGCGCGGTACCGACGGCGCGGACCGCCTTTGGTCGACCGATCTCGGCGGCGATCCAGCCATACGGACGGACCTCGCCGCGCGGGATCTCGAGGGCCTTCGTCCAGACATCGCGCTCGAACTGCGTCCGGCCGCGCAGGTCGAGGGCGATCCTGACCCGGCGGTCGCCGGCCAACCGTCGACCGATCGCGCCGGCCAGCCGAGCCGGGAGCGCCGTGACCCGGTAGGCGGGTCGCCCGAACCGTTCGACGTGGGTGCGTTCAAACGAGGCGCCGTCGGGAGCCTGCTCCACGGCAGCGACTCCGAGCCCGTTGAAGGCCACGAACAGCGGCCCGATCGGCGACTCGATCGCGGCGTAGGCGTCGGCCAGGCCGACCCCGATCAGCGTTCGCGGCAGCAGGGTTGCCGGGGCCAGTGCTCGAAGGCCGGCCAGCTGGTCGGCGAGGACCGCATCGGAGGCGGCCAGGGCGCGTGAGTCGAGGGTGGCGTTCATCGGGGCACCTCCTGGAGGCGTGGACTTGGATTGGCCGTCATCTGGCGCGAAGGTGCGGACGACCCTGGGGGCGGTCCGCTGCCAATCGCGGGAGCTCGGGTCTCGGCCTCGAGGATGGCGCGGAGGAGGCCGAGCCCGCGGTGGACCTGGGCCTTGACGGTACCTTCGGGCCGCTCGAGGGCCAGCGCGATCTCGTCGTAGCCAAGCCCATCGACGTGGCGCAGGACAATCGGAGCCCGGTAGCGTTCGGGTAGGGCGAGCAGTCGGACCGCCCAGGCGTCCGACGCCTCGGACCGGCCGAGCCGACCGTGGGGTGTGTCGGCCGATCCCGCGCTGGGGTGGTCGAGATCATCGAGGAACGTCAGCGACTCGCGTCCGGCCGTGGTGCCGCGACGCCGGCTTCGGGTCCGCGCGACGTTGACCACGATCGTGGCCAGCCAGGCATCGAGCCGGAGCGCCCGGATCCGGTCACGGTCCCAACCGCCGAGCGCGCGGTAGGCCCGGATGAACGCGTCCTGGGCGGCGTCTTCGGCCTCGGTCGGATCGCCGAGGATGCGCAGCGCAATCGAGTACAGCCGGTTCTGCCGGGCTCGGACGAGCGGCTCAAAGGCTCCATCGAGGTCGTCGGCGAGCGCGTCCAGGAGCGTCGGTTCGTCCATCACCCGTTGATAACACGGAAGCCCGCGCCGCGGTTGCATCTGCGGGTGGGCCGCACGGGCTGCGTCCTGGCTACCGCGTCGCCGACCGGTGTCCCGACTCAGGCTGCCGGGACGAGCTGGAGGCGGATCACCCGGCCGTCGGGTCCGATCGCGTCGGTCTCGCCGGTCGGCTGGACCAGGAAGATCCAGACGTCCCAGGCGACGTGGCTGACGATCAGGGCGCCCAGCGGGACCCGTGCCGCGTAGAGCGCGCACCAGTGCGCCCCGGCGATGCCGGCCGCCCCGAACAGGGTGAAGTTGCCGGTCGTGACGTGGACGCCGCCATACGCCAACGCCGCCAGGACGGCGCCCGGCCAGCGGCCGAACCGGCGCATGAGCGCCTCCTGGACGAGCCCGCGCCAGAACATCTCCTCGGCCGGACCGATGACCAGCGCCAGCCGGGTCGCGATCTCGGGCCGTGGCCGGAGCGTCCGCAGGGTGTAGATATCGCGGATCTGGGCATCGCCTCCGGGCACGTGCCGACGAGCGAACCGGTCGCCGACCGCGAACGTCGCGTACAGGCCCATGGCGGACAGCATCCCGGCCACGATCCGCCACGGACCGATCCGGGTCCGGCGCGCCGGCCGGCTGGTCAGCAGCGCCCAGCCGCCAAGACCGAGCGCGGTCCAGGTCATCCGGCTCCAGAAGCGATCCCGGGGGCCGTTGAAGGTGGCCGAGAAGGCCGCCGCTGCCGCGCCCAACCCGACCAGGAGTGGCAGGGCGCCGGGGCGATCGTCTCGAAGTGCGGTCCCGCCGGGCTGGGTGTCGCCTCGGCCAGGTTGCCTGTCGCCTCGGCTGGCGCGGCGCCCGGTGCCTCGCTCAGCCACGCCCGACCGCGGACAGCAGGATCCCGGCCACCAGCATTCCGCCAAAGGCCAGGTGGAGCTGGGCGGTCCGGACGTCGATCAGGGCAATCGCCCGTGCCTGGCCCGTCGCCCCGAGCTCGGCGGCGCGGATGACCCGAACGAGATAGGGCAGGGAGGCGACCGCGATCATCGTCGTCGCCGGGACGAGCCCAACGGCGACCGCCAGCCCGAGGCTGATGTAGGCCCCCAGGACCAGCCCGACGTAGGCGTAGTGCGCCCATTCGCGCCCAACCCGGGACGACAGTGTGCTGATCCCGGCTCGGGTGTCCTCGCCGATGTCGCGCCACTCGTTGCCGTGGAGGACGGCGGCCACGAGACAGCCCACCGGGAGCGACACGATCAGGGCCTGGATCGACCAGGCGCCGGCGATCGCGAAGTACGCCCCGACCACCATCAGCGGACCCATCAGCACGAACACCAGCGGCACGCCGAGGGCGTGGAACTTGTATTGGAACGGTGGAGCCGTGTAGAAGTAGCCGCCCGCCAACCCGGCCAGACCGAGCACGACGATGGCCGGGCCGCGCAGCGTCACGAGATACAGCCCCACTCCCACGGCCAGGGCGAACGCGGTCATGGCAATGGCGTATGCCCCGCGGTCGGTCAAGCGGCCCTTGACGATGGCGTGACTCGCCCGCGGGCTGGTGATCGTGTCGATGCCCTTCCGGACGTCGTAGATCTCATTGACGATGTTCGTCCCGGAGTGGAGCAGGACGGCCCCGACCAGGGCGGCCACGAACGGCGCCCAGGCGAACCGACCGTCGACCGCGGCGAGGGCCGCTCCGGCCAGGACCGGGATGACCGACACGGTGTAGGCGAATGGGCGGAGGATCTCCCAGACGGCGCCCAGCCGACGCCGAACCAGCGAGCCGGCAGCGAGCTGGCGATCGTCGGCCAGCCCACCCGCCGAGGCGCCAACGGTCCCGCGATCCGGGGCGTCCGCCGACGTGCCGCCGGCCGCGCCAACGGACGTCATCGAGCGCTCGACCGCGCGGCTGTCGGCCGGCGTCGGCGTGTCCGCATACAGCGCCGCCGCCGCGATCAGCTCGTCGATCTGGCGGTCTTCCTGGAGGACCGGCTGGAGGAGGGGCAGGCCCAGCCCGGCCTCGGCGTGGTAGGCCATCGCCTTGGCCGCGACGTCTTCGCGTGTCCCGCACAGCATGAACGCGTCGAGCAGCTCATCGGGGATGAGGTTGCCGGCCGTCGTGTAGTCCTCGGCCCGCCAGGCGGCGGCGATCCGGTCGCGCAGCTCGACATCGAAGCCCGCCCGCCCGAGTGACACGTCGGACAGGACCGACATCATGTAGATCACGAACGGTTCGCGCTTGGCCCGATTGATCGCCTCGCGCCGGGTTTCGTCGACGAGCGACAACAGGTACCCGGCGGTCTCGAGCGCGCCGGGGTCCCGCCCCGCGGCGATGGCCGTGGCGCGCAGCCGCTCCAGGATCCCGCGCAGCGAGGGGATCGACTCGGCCGGCCGGGCCAGGTAGCCGTCCGCCTTCTGACCGGCCAGGGCCACGAACTCCTTGCGGTAGGCCGCGATGAACAGGGGGATCCGGTGGGTCGGTGGGAACATCGGCTGGATGGGTGGTAGACCGGGGGTCGCGGAGGGGAGCCGCTCGCCGGCCCACAGGGCGCGGAGCTGGTCCATCGCATCCGACACGCCCTGGACGGCTGCCACGGGTTCGTAAGGGATCCCCATCTGCTTGAGTCGGAGGGGCAGACCGGTGCCCAGGCCCATGACGATCCGCCCGGGCAGGATCTCGTCGAGGGCGGAGCCAGTCATCGCCAAGACGACCGGATGACGGGTGTTCGGATTGACCGCCCCGAGGGCGACCCGGAAGCCGGCCTCGCCGTCGTCCTCGCCGTCCTGGGCCAGGGCGCTGGCGACGGCGCTGCCAAAACTGATCGCGTCCCGCTCGAAGTAGGAATCGTGGATCCAGAGCGACTCGAGGCCGGCGTCGCGGGCCTGGCGGGCCCAACCGACGACATCGTCGACATCGCCTCGGGCGGCCAGGCCGAGACCGATCCTGCGGGCGAGGGTTCGCATCGAGGGCGCTCCTGGGCGCTGGGACCATCCGTCGTCGGCATCGTACATCGCGCCGACGTCACTTGCTACTTCGCGGGAGCGGGTTCCGCGGATGCCGCCGGGGCGGCCGCCTGAGGGCTGGCGGCGGGTCGTGCGCATGCGACAATCCGGCGATGTCGATCGACGAGCGGTTCGACGAGCTGGCGGGCAGCCTGGGTGGCTTCTACCAGACCTGGGCCATCTACCTTGGCCTCGAGCTCAACCTCCTGGCCCGGTTGGGTGAGGCTGGCCCCGATGGGCTCGAGCCGAGCGCCCTGGCGGCGGCGACGGGTTGCCTGCCGGAGCCGGTCGAGGTCTGGGTTCGGCTGGCCCACGCGGTGGACATCGTCGACTACGACGGCGTTCGGGTCCGCCCGATCGACGATGTGATGACGGTCCTCCTGGCGGACGATCGGCCCGAGTTTCTCGGCGGCCAGTTCCGCTCGACGGTCGTCAGCAGCCTCGACTACGAGCGACTGGCGGAGTTCTTCCGGACCGGACGGCCGATCCCCGAGCGACCGCCGCGCTTCCACCGGGCCATCGAGGCCGTGACCGCCCAGGACATCGCGGTCTTCTTCCAGGAGGCCCTGGCCCAGCTCCCGGACCTGGCCGCCGCCCTGGCCGTCGGTGGCCGCGTCCTCGATGTGGCCTGCGGCGGCGGCCGCTGGCTGATCGCGGTCGCGCAGCGATTCCCCGAGACCAGCCTGGTCGGCGTCGAGTACGAACCCGATTCGGTCGGTCGCGCGATGCGTCGCGTCGCCGAGGCCGGTCTTGGTGGCCGGATCGCGATCGAGAACCGGGATCCGGCGAACCTCCCGTATGGTCCCGAGTTCGAGCTCGTCTACTTCCAGGACGCCCTTCACGAGCTGCCCGATCCAGTCGGCGCGCTGCGCTCGGCCTGGGCGGTCGTCCGACCCGGCGGTCGGTTGGTCGTCCTCGACTGGTGTCTGCCATCGAGCATCGAGGAATCGCGCTCGCTCCACGGCGCGATGCTCTGGGGGATCCAGCTCGACGAGCTGTACCAGGGCACGCGCATGTGGGACCACGCCGGCTATCTCGAGCTCTTCTCGGCTGCCGGGACGATCTCGCCGGCCGTCGTCGACCTAGCCTCCGGGGCGACGGTCTTCGCGGTGATCAAGCCGGGCTGAGCGGCGACCGCGACCGGGCCGGGGTGGGCCGCCGCCCCGGGATGAGCCCGTGCGTCGTTACGGGGTGACGGTGACGGTCGCCTTCATCGCCGGGTGGAAGTTGCAGTGATAGGTGAAGCTGCCCGCGGCGTCGAAGGTGTGCTTGAAGGTAGCCCCGGCCTTGAGGGTGCCGCTGTCGACGCCCGAGTCGAAGGTGACCGTGTGCGAGGCACTGCCGCCGTTCGTCCAGGTGATCTCCTGGCCCACCTTCACCGACAGGTCCGCCGGGGTGAACGAGAAGTCGGCGATCGCCACGCCGGCACCCGCGCCCGTGCCACTACTGGCAGCCGTGGTTGGGGCCGTCGTCGGGGCGGTCGTCGGGGCCGCGGTGGTCGTCCCGCCGCCGCATGCGCCGAGCAGCAATCCCGCCGCGAGCAGCACGGCGCCGGCGCCAAGGAACGAAGTCTTCGGTCGGATCATGTCGGGGTCCTCCAGGGTCATACGTCGGCGTCGGGCCGCCGTGGCTCGTGTCGATCGTTGATCGTATCGTCCGCAGCCGGTACGTCAGTCGACCGGTCCTCGGTTTCCACGCCGATCCCGGGACGGGCGCTATGGTGCGCCGGTGAGCGTCTCCGAAACGTCGTCCGGCCCACCATGGTACGGGGTCGACGACGCCCTGCTGCGCCGGTTCGAGATCCACGAGACGCACGTCCACGCCCGGGGGGCCGGCCGCCGGGTGATCGACCTTGGCGACGCCCTCGGCCTGTTCGATTCGGTCGATCCGGATCCCTTTTACAACCGGGTCGGGGCCATTCGCTGGCCGGCCGATCCGGTCGCCTTCGACGCCCGGGTGGACGCCGCCCTCGAGCTGTTCCAGGCCGAGCGACGCGATCCGTGCCTGTGGCTGTCGCCCGTGGCGGGGTCCGGCGGCGCCCTGGTCGATCGACTCACCGCTCGGGGGTTCATCGAGGTCGGTCACGGCGCCCTGGTCATGGTCCTCACCCGCGATCCGCGAGCGGAGCCGGGTCCGCCCCTCGCGCCAGGGACCAGCCTCGAGCGGCTGACCGCGGCGGTCCCTGACGGTGGCGTCGCTGGTGCCCGAGCCGCAGCGGCCATCGTGGCCGAGTCGTTTGGCGTCGACCGGGGGCGGCGGGCGGTGCTCGAGGACGAGATCCTGGCCGGTCTGGCCGATCCCTCGGTGGACATGCGGCTGGTCCGGCTCGATGGCGAGCCGGTCGCGGTCGGCCGACGCCACGATCGCGACGATCTGGGTTACCTGTCGGCGATCGGGGTCAGCGCGGCCTATCAGGGCCGCGGGTTCGGCGAGGCGGTCACCCGGGCCCTCGTTGGCGCGGCGCTTGACGGCGGGAGGCGCTGGGTCTACCTCGGGGTCTACTCCGACAACCGGCGTGCCCAGGCGTTGTACGAACGGATCGGCTTCGCGACGCTCGCTGGACCCGCCCTCGAGCTCGTCCTGCCGTGAACCCGGGACTGGATCCCGGGACGCTCGCCGCGGACCTCGTCACCGAGGCGGGGATCGCGGGGCCAGATGGGCGTCCGACGCTCGGCGGCCGGCTCCTGGTCGTCCTCGGCGTCGGTTGGGCGACCGTGGACCTCGATCGGGCCGTCGGCGATCTGGCGGCCAGCCAGGGGATCGCCGCCGACGCCGGGCCCGATCGACCGGACGCGATCCTTGGCGCGCGCTGGCGGTCGTTCACGGACCTGGCCGGGACGATCGCGCTGGTGGTTCTCGAGCCGTCGACCGAAGGTCGGCTGGCCGCGGCCCTGGCCCGACGCGATGAGGGTCCGGCCGTGCTCTATCTCGGCCCCGCCGCCGGCCCCGCCGGCGCGTCGTTCCTGTCGGGACTCGTCGGGGCGGGGGTGCGGATGCAGTTCGGTGAGAGCGCCCTGGGCTCGGGTGGCCTGGTCCTCGGTCGTCCGCTCGGGGGACCGCAGGTCGTCCTCATCGCAGTACCATCCGGGGCATGATCGACCAACAGCCCATCACCATCCGCCCGGCCACCGTCGCCGATGCCGAACGGATCGCCGCCCTGTTCACCGACGAGGGCTATCCGGCCGCCGGATCGGCCCTCGGGGCGCGGATCGAACGGTTTGCGGCGGCGGCCGGCCAGGTCATCGTCGCCGAGGACGCCGGCGAGATCCTCGGCTTCGTCGCCGTCCACGTCATGCCCCGCTTCGAACACGACGACACGATCGCTCGCGTGCTGGCCCTGGTCGTCGACGCCGGGGCGCGCGGCCGCGGTGTCGGCCACGATCTGATGGCCGCCGCCGACCAGATCGCCCGCGATGCCGGCGCGGCGTTCATCGAGGTGACCGCCGCCCACCATCGGCCCGATGCGCGCCACCTGTACGAAGCGATGGGTTACGACGCGACGGTCACCGCCTATCTCCGGAAGCGGCTCTGACCGACCCCGCGGTCCCGACCCGGTTCCCGCACCTCCGGCTGCGCAGCGCGGCGCCGAGCCTCCTCGCGCTGCCGTGGGAGTTCCCCCTCGGCGAATGGCCGGCGGCCCGGGCGGTCTTCCGCGAGTTGCCGGTCGGCCCGTCGCGCCACCTGGTCCGGTTCGTCGCCGATGGCGACGTCCTGTACGCGCTCAAGGAGGAGCCGCTCGAGATCGCCCGGCGCGAATATGAGGTTCTCCGCCGGCTCGAAGGCGCCGAGCTGCCCGCCGTGACCCCGGTCGGGCTGGCCGAGGCACCGGAACGCGACGAGGCCATCCTGGTCACCACCTACCTCGCCCACTCGCTCCAGTACCGGCGTCTGTTGATGCGCCTGCCGTCGGGTTCGCAGGCGTATCGCGACCGACTCCTCGACGCGATGGCCTCGCTCCTGGTCGATCTCCACCGGGGCGGCGTGTATTGGGGGGATTGCTCGCTCGCCAACACGCTCTTCCGGCGCGACGGTGACAAGATTCAGGCCTACCTCGTGGACGCCGAAACGAGCGAGGTTCATCCCAGCTTGTCCGACGGCCAGCGCGCCTACGATCTCGAGGTGCTGGTCGAGAACGTCGCCTTCGGCCTGGCCGACCTGGCGATGTACAACCGCCGGCCGGATGACGTCGACGAGGCGATCGTGGCCGCCGAGAGCGTGCGGACGCGGTACACCGGGCTGTGGGACGAGCTTCACGCCGAGGTCCAGCTTGGCGTCGACGACCGCCATGGGGTCGGAGCTCGGGTCCGCCGGCTCAACGACCTGGGCTTCGCCGTCGACGAGATCGAGCTCGAGCCGGGTGACCGGGCGGGCAAGCTCCGGCTCCGGGTCGCCGTGACCACCCGCCGCTTCCACACCCGCGAGCTCGAGCGCTCGACCGGCATCCGGGCCCTGGAGGGCCAGGCCAGGATCCTGATGAACGATCTGCGAGAGTACCGGGCCTGGCTGGAGTGGTTCGAGAAGCGGCCGATCGGCCGAGCCCAGGGGGCGGAGCGGTGGCTCCACGACGTCTACCAGCCGACGACCGAGCGCCTGCATGCCGCGATTGGCGACGGGCGCGATCTCGTCCAGGCCTACTGTGACGTCCTCGAGCACAAGTGGCTCCTGTCGGAGCAGGCCGGTCGCGACGTCGGCCTCGAGCGGGCCATCGGCTCCTACCTGGCGATCGGCGCCCCGGCCCCCGAGATCGGCCCGGATCCAGCCTGAGGACGGGCCGCGTGGGCGGTCGCCTACCAGCGCTCTTCGTGGACCATCTCGGCCAGCGGTCGCCGGCCGCCGGGCTTGAGCGGCGCCGTGAGCCGGCCGGGGTCGGCCGGATACCCGAACGACAGGATGAATTCGCAGTGGCGGTCGTCTGGATACCCCAGGATCCGCTGGGCGAGCTCGGGTTGGTAGACGGTCGCCGGGACGCTCCCGATGCCCAGCTCCCAGGCGACCAGCATCATGTTCTCGGCGGCCTGCCCGAGGTCCCACATCGTCGACAGGGGTTGGTCGTCGTGGCGGGGATCTGGCGTGACCAGGGCGATCCCCAGCGCCGCGCCCGAGAGATGTTCGGCCCATGGCCCAACGGCCGCCAGCTCGCCCAGGCGGGCCCGGTCACGGACGACGATGAAGTCCCAGCGCTGGAGGTTCTTGGAGCTGCCGGCCCGCCGGCCGGCCTGGAGGATCCGGTCGAGCGCGGCGGGTTCGAGGGGCCGGCCGTCGAACCGACGGATCGCCCGTTTCGCCCGGATCGCGTCCCAGGCCGTCACCGGTCCTGGACCGACGAGCGGCCGACCATGGCCAGTGCCGATCCCGCCGTTCGGTCGCCGACGAGCGACGTCTCGGGATCGGGCAATCGGCGGACATCCGCGGCGGCAGCGGCCTCGGCGGCCTCGGCCGGGTCCAGCGACCCCCCGAGCGCCCGGGCCAGGAAGCCGGCGACGGTCTGACGATACGTCGCGTTCTCATACGACCAGCTATGTCCGCCGTCCTCGACGATCAACCGCTCGACCGTGGCCGGGTGGGCTGACCCGCGTCGGCCGGCGGTTGCCGCCTCGACGATTCGCCCCGCGTGCTCGACCGGCATCACCTCGTCGTCGCGACCGTGCGCGATCAGGACGGCCCCGGCGTAGTTGGCGATGGCATCCCGTGCGCTGATCGCCCGCAGGGCATGACCGCGTGGCCGAACGTAGACCCGGCTGGTCAGCCAGGCGAGTGGCGTGGCCAACGGTGCGGGGACGGGCAGGTGGGCGAGCCGGAACGTCTGGCGAACGAGTCGGCGCTGGTCCGATGGTGCGGACACGCTGACCACGGCGCCGACCCGTGGATCGGCGGCCGCGGCCAGGATCGCCCCGACCCCGCCAAGCGAGTGACCGAGGATCGCCCCGGTCGTGACCTCGGGTCGGGCGATCATCGTGGCGAAGGCCGCGGCCGCGTCGGCGCCGTACTCGCCGGTGCTGACCGGGAGCGCCTCGGCCGGATTGGCGCCGTTGCCGCGGACATCGAAGGTCAGGACGTGGAAGCCCGCCGCATGGAGGAAGCGGGCCGTGGGCAACGTGCGGTCGCGGGCCGAATCCCAGCCATGAACGAGGACCACACCCGGACCCGGGGCGCCGTCACGGGCCGGAATGAACCAGGCTGGAAGCTCGGCGCCATTGGAGCGAACGACCGTCGGCTCGAAGGCCAACCCGAAGTCGGTGGGGCTGAACAGCGGCGGTCGGCGATGCGGAAAGCCCGCCCGCGTTCGATAGACGTGGGCAAAGCGCAGGGCGGCGGCAAGCGGGACGACGGTCAGGCCGGCCAGCAGACCGGCGCGTCGGATGGAGGGCACGACTCAAGGGGACGACACCCGCGCCGGCCTGTCAAGCCACCGGGCCGCCCGGCCGTCGGCGTCCGCGCCAGTAGACTGACCGGGTGACCAGGCGCGACCCACACACCGTGCTCGGGCTGAAGCCGGGTGCCTCGGCCAGCGCGATCAAGGCCGCCTGGCGCCGCCTCGCGCGGCAGCACCATCCGGACGTCTCGGGTCCCGATCCGGGGGCCGCCCGGGCGGCGACGCGCCGGATGGCCGAGATCAACGCGGCCTACGAGCAACTCCAGGTCGGTTCGATCGGCCGGCGCCGGATGACCGAAACGGACGCACCCGAACATCGACCCGGCGGGCCGCCGCCACCTCGGCCGAGTCGGCCGGTCACCGCGCGACTCGATACGTCGGACATCCTCCACGCGACGAACGCCACCACGAGCCGCGCCGATGGTCGTCGATCCCACCCGTACGCTCCGCCGCCGATCCGCTCTCGCGCCGCGGACACGGGGCCCCGGCGGGCGTCCGACCCCAACGGACCGCTGGTCCGCTCCCGCGTCCATCGGTTCCGGCCACCGCCTCGACCGAACCTCGAGGCCGCCCGGGCGACCGAGATGCCGTTTGGCAAGTTCCACGGCCACAACCTCGGCGAGATTGCCGCCTTCGAACCGTCCTACATCGACTGGCTGGCCTCGACGATCACCCGCGAACCCGAGCTGATGGCCGCCGCCCGCGTCCTGCGCGATGAGCTCGACGTCCGGGGCATCGTCCGCCGGGCGCGAGCCTCGCGGGTGCCGCCAGGGCCACCGACCGACTGATCGGGCCCGGACGCGACGATCCCCCCGGTGCCCTCGGGGGGATCGTATGGAAAGCGGAAGATAACGATGAGTCCTGCCGTCGTATCGAGTCCACCGGGCCTGCCGGCCGATCGCTCATGGTTGCTCGGTTCGTGGCCGGAGAGTCGTCGGGCCATCTGCGACCGGTCCTGGCGATAGCTGCCCTGGCCGGTCCTCGATTTGCGGCTTGTTCGACTCCCGGTCCGTGACCGACGCCTCAGGGTTCGTTCCCCGCGGCTCGCTCGACGGCGTGCTGACACCGTAACGCCGTGGCCTCCTCCGGGCCAATAGCCGACTCGTCCCGGCGCGACCGGGCGATGGTGGGGCGCACCGGCGCACCGACCCCGGACGGAGGTACCGAACGGCAAGGTCGGCGCCGGGCTGGCCCGGGTCAGCCTCGGCGAACTCGGACAGCGGCGGCACGTCGCCGGAGTCCCGGGTAGATTCGGTCGATGATCCGGGTCCGTCTTCTGATCGCCGCCTCGATCGCCCTGCTGGTTGCAGCTGGCTGCTCCGAAGCATCGGCACCGCCCTCGTTCGACCCGAGCGCACCATGCGCCGGGGCGGACCAGCAGTTGATGGTCGGAGCGTATCCGGACCTCGAGACGACGGTCCCGGCGACCCTCGATGGCGTCGCGTCGACCGATCGCGAATCGGGCCGCTATTGCTCGCGTGGCACGCTCGGGTCGCTGGTCGATCTGGGGATCCAGGAGGTCCATTTCGGCGCCGCCAGCTGGGACCGCGGCTCGGGCAAGGGGATCAGCCTGGTGATGTACGAGGCGACGGGTCTGACCGCCCAGAACCTGTTCGACTCGTTCCTGACCGCGGCCTCGGCCAACGCCAAGGTCCACGATCTCAAGGTCACCGCGCCGACGATCGGCGGTCTGGCCGGTCATCGGCTCGACTACCTGAACGGCGACTCTTCCTTCCAGCGGATCGTCATCTGGCCGGGCGACCGGGACGGACGGGTCCGGCTCCTGCTGGCCGCGGACCTGCTCGACGTCGAGATCGCGGCCGCGTCCGAGGCGTTCCGCTGACCCTGACGGATCGACCGAACCGGCCGGGGCCCGTGCTATCGTCGCGGCCATGAGTCGGCCGGATCGCCGCCGCGATTGGGAGGCGACACGTCTCGCGCCCGCCCTCGATCGGGGTGCGGAGCGCCAGCCTCGGTTTTCGACGATCAGCGACGTCGAGGTCGAACGACTGTACGGGCCCTGGTCGCTCGAGGGCCGGGATCCCCTCGACACCGTCGGGTTCCCGGGCGAGCCGCCGTTCGCCCGCGGGATCCACCCGACCGGCTATCGGTCGCGTCTGTGGACGATGCGGATGTTCGCCGGGTTCGGTGCCGCCGAGGACACCAACGCCCGGTTCAAGCAGCTCCTGGCCGCCGGTCAGACCGGGTTGTCGATCGCCTACGACATGCCCACCCTGTACGGCTACGACACGGACGACCCCGAGGCCGAGGGCGAGTTCGGGACCTGCGGCGTGGCCGTGTCCAGCCTGGCCGACATGGAGGTCCTGCTCGACGGTCTGCCGCTCGACCGGATCTCGACCTCGATGACGATCAACGCGCCGGCCGCTCCGATCTGGGCGATGTACATCGCCGCGGCGGAGAAGCGGGGCGTCCCGCGCGCCGCTCTCGAGGGCACCCTCCAGAACGACATCTTCAAGGAGTTCATCGCTCAGAAGGAGTTCCTCTTCCCGCCCGAGCCGTCGCTCCGGCTGGTCACCGACACGATCGAGTTCGGGACCCGCGAGATGCCCCGCTGGAACACGATCTCAATCAGCGGCTACCACATCCGCGAGGCCGGCTCGACGGCCGTCCAGGAATTGGCCTTCACGATCGCCGACGGGATGGCCTACACCGAGGCGGCCCTGGCCCGCGGGCTCCGCGTCGACGACTTCGGCCCGCGGCTGAGCTTCTTCTTCAACAGCCACAACGACTTCTTCGAGGAGATCGCCAAGTTCCGCGCGTCACGCCGGATCTGGTGGCGGCTGATGACCGAGCGCTACCACGCGGAGAACGAGCGCTCGACCTGGATGCGCTTCCACACCCAGACGGCCGGGGTGTCGCTGACCGCCCAGCAACCGCTCAACAACCTGACCCGGGTGGCGATCCAGGCCCTGGCGGCCGTCCTCGGCGGGACGCAGTCGCTCCACACCGATGCCTATGACGAGGCCTGGGCGGTCCCGTCCGCCGAAGCCGCCCTGCTCGCGCTTCGCCAGCAGCAGATCATCGCCGAGGAGACTGGCGTGGCGAACACCGTCGACCCCCTCGGCGGGTCGTGGTTCGTCGAGGCCCTGACCGACGAGACCGAGGCGGCGGTCTGGCGCTACCTCGACGAGATCGATCGGCGGGGCGGGATGATCGCGGCGATCGCCGAGGGGTATCCACAACGCGAGATCGCCGACGCCGCCTACCGCTTCCAGCGCGAGCTCGACGCCGGCGAGCGGGGGATCGTGGGGGTCAACCGCCAGGCCGACCCCGACGAGGTCCTGGCGATCCCGCTCCTCCAGGTCTCCGAGCGGTCGCTGCGGACCCACCTGGCCCGGCTCGAGCGCACCCGGCGCGAACGGGATGCCGCGGCTGTGGAAACCGCCCTCGGGCGGCTCCGCTCCCTCGCCGCCCGTCCTGGCTCGACCGAGACCAACCTGATGCCCGCCCTGATCGAATGCGCCGCGACGTACGCCACCCTGGGCGAGATCTGCGGGGTGTTCCGGGCGGTCTTCGGGGAGTACCGCGAGCCGGCCGCCGTCTGACAAGGCCGCGCGCCGCCAGGTGGCCCGGGGATCCGCGCGCCGGGCAGGGGCGCTACCATCGCGGGCATGTATCTCGATGCCCTCTCCTTCCTCGAAGACGAGCGCGACGCCTGGCGGCCATTCGAGGCGCTCGACGGGTTGGCCGACGCCCAGCTGGCGATCCAGCTCGAGACTGCCCACGGCTGGTCGGGGCGCGACCTGATGGGCCACCTGGTGGCCTGGCTCGAGGTCGCCCTGACCGTGGCCAAGGAGCTCGCGCTGCGCGAGACGAGTCCGGCCAAGATCGAGGCCGACGCCGACTGGGATGCCCGGGGCGACGCCATCAACGAGGAGATCCGCCTGACCTGGCTGGCCCTCCCGATGGACGAGGTCCGGTCGCGCTTCCGAACGGTCCCCGGCGAGCTGCGTGGCTATCTGACGGTGGTCCCCGAGGCGCGCTGGATCAAGAACGCTGAATACGAAGAGTTTTTCCTGACCGAGACGACCGATCACTACGAGGCGCACGCCGCCGATCTGGCGGCCGTGCTGGCCGCCGCGGCCGGCTGAGGGTGACCGACCCGTCGCTGGCCGCGGTCGTTGCCGAGGTGGCCGCGGCGCTCGGTGGCATCGACAGCCGGACCGGATCGGATGGTTGGCACGAGTACCTGATTGGCGATCGTTCGTTCGCGGCGCTCGCGCCGATCGGGGAAGCTGCGTCGTTCCGGCTGCTGCGAGCGGTCGCCGACGCCGCGTTGAGGACCCCGGACACCGAGCCGTCGGTGCGCGGCCCCGAATGGGTCACCCTCCGCCCGATCACGATCGACGACCACGCCCGCGATCGCGCCGTCGCCTGGTTCGAGAGCGCCTGCCGGCACGCCCGCGACTGACGGGCTCGAGTGCCGAAGGGGGCGATCAACGGATGCCCCGGACGGACCGAGACCCCGGGCGGTGCCGGGGTCTCGTGGCGATTCGGTTTTGGCGGGATCGGAGGCCACCGACCGACGCGGCAGGTCAGGCCTGCGGTTCGGCCGTTGCGCTCGCGGCGGCCTTGGCGATCTCGGTCAGACCGAACTGCTGCTCGAGCTGCTCCATCGGCCGAAACCCAACGACGCCTTGGGGCTGAGCGCCTGGCTTGAAGAACGCGATCGTCGGGATGCTCATGATGTTGAACGCCCGCGACAGCCCTGGGTTGGCGTCGACGTCGACCTTGACCACGTCGACCACGCCGTCGTACTTCGCGGCGATCTTCTCCATCTCCGGTGCGACCATCTTGCACGGTCCACACCACGTCGCCCAGAAGTCGACGACGACCGGGCGCTCGTTCTTGAGGACGCTTTCCTCGAACGTCGCGTCGGTCACAACCTTGATCTCGGCCATCGGGCCCGGATCCTTTCTCCCGCTCGGACGGGAACCTTGACGCCCTACCGGGCGATCGTCTGAATGAGTCGGTAGGCCTCGAGGACCCGCGGGTCGGTGAGGCGGTAATACACGGTGCTGCCTTCGCGCCGGGTCGTTACGAGCCCGGCACTGCGGAGAACCGCAAGATGCTGGCTCATGTTGGGGATCTGGCACCCGACCCGGGTCGACAGCTCGCCCACGGAGACCTCGCCCGCGGCGAGCGTCTCGAGGACGCACAGTCGTTTGGGGTCCGACAACGCTCGTCCGACGGCGGCGAACCGCTGTCGATCGAGTTCGGTGGTGACCGGCGTCTCCAACATGTCCCGAAAGTATCACTGATTGCGCAAACACGCAAGTCGGCCTGAGGGCCCGGCGGACGCCCACGCGATCTCGTATGCCACACTGCCTCGGTGCCCGACCCGATCGTCTCGTTGGAGCGCATCCTCGCTGCGCAGCCGCTGGTTGCCGCGCGCGTTCATCGGACGCCGATCCTGAGCTCGGCCACGGCCGCTCGGTTCGTCGCGGCCGCGACCGGCCAGCAGATCGCCGACGGTCGACTCCATCTCAAGGCGGAGCAGCTCCAGAAGACCGGCTCGTTCAAGGCCCGCGGGATGACCGCCAAGATCGCGGCCCTGTCGGCCGACGAGCGGCGCCGCGGGATCGTCACCCTGTCGGCTGGCAATGCCGGCCAGGCCTATGCCTGGGCCGGCGGGCAGGCGGGGGTCCCGACCGTCGTCGTGATGCCAGCCGCGGCGGTCCGCTCGAAGGTCGAGGCCTGTCTCGGTTACGGCGCGGAGGTCGTTCTGTACGGCGACCACGTCGGCGAGACGTTTGCCCGGATGGAGGCCCTTCGGGACGAGCGCGGCCTGACCTTCGCCCATCCATTCGACGATCCCGATGTGATCGCCGGGCACGGCTCGATCGGGCTCGAGATCCTCGAGGATCTGCCCGAGGTGGACGTGGTCGTCGTCCCGGTCGGCGGCGGCGGCTTGATCAGTGGAGTTGCCGCGGCGCTCAAGGAGCGACGGCCGAGCGTTCGGGTCTATGGCGTCGAACCGGTCGAGTCGAACGCCGTGTCGATCGGGCTCGAACGGGGCGAGGTCGTTCGGATCGAGCCGAAGAGCGTGGCCGACGGTCTCGGAGCGCCGTTCGCGGGCGAGTGGACGCTGGCGATGTGTCGGCGCTACCTCGACGGGATCGTCCTCCTCGACGACCCATCGATCCTCGCCGGGCTGCGGTTCGCGGCCGAGCGGATGAAGCAGATCCTCGAGCCAGCCGGTGCCGCGGCCCTGGCGGCCGTTCTGGCCGGAAGGATTCCGATCGAGGCGGGCGATCGGGTGTGCGTGGTCGCCTCGGGCGGGAACGTCGCACTCGAGCGACTCGGCGAGCTCCTGGCGCTGGCCGCGCCGCTGCCCGGCGCAGCCGCATGACCCTCGAGCCCGAGCCGACGACCGCGGAGCCAGGGCCCGAGCCGGCGACCGCCGAGCCGGCTGCGCCGGCCACGCCCCCCGTTTCGCCAGCGGTCCGGATCTGGCCACGGGTCGGCGCCGTGATGTCCGGCTCCTTCGACCTGCTGACCGCTTCTCGGGTCCAGATCCGCAACGTCTCGCTGTACTACGGCCTGCTTGGGATGCTGACCACCGGGCCCTTTGTCCTGGTCTTCATCGCGGAGGCCCACAAGGTCGACTGGAACACCCTCGAGGGCCTGTCCGGCTGGGCCATCCTCGCCGGGTTCATCGCGGTCCTCGGGTTGCTCGCGATCGCGTACGAGGGTCGACTCGTCGCCAGCGCAATCCTGGGCGGTGCGCGGATCGGCCAACCGGTGAGCCGAACCGAGGCGGTCCGGCTGGCCCGCCGCGAGTTCTGGCATTTCTGGTGGCCGGCCCTCGCGGCGGCCTTTGCGGTCGGGATCCCGGCGCGTCTGCTCGGGTCGTTCCTCGACGGCGTGTTCGGGAGCGCAACCGACGCCGCTCCGGTCGGCTCCAACCTGCTCGGCGCGCTGATCGGCGTTCCGTTCATCTACATCGCGACGGGCGTCGTCCTCGGGGGAGTCGGCGGCCGCGAGGTGGTGCGCCGGTCGATCCGCCTCGCCCGGGCCCGCTATCGCCTGGCGGTGATGGTCTCGGTCTTCGCGGTTCTGGCCCAATACCTGCTGGGCTTCGCCGCTTCCGCCGGGCTGGATGTGGCCGGACGGGCGCTCGAGCCGTTCCACCGCCAGCTCGAGCGGATCGATCCGGCCGCCCTGTCGGGGTTCATCCCGCTCGGCGCCGCCGGTCTGGTCGTCGTGCTGGCCTACTTCTCCCTCGCGTTCACGATCGAGGCCCTGATCTCCGCGCCGCAGGTCGTCGCGTTCATCGGCCTGACCGGCTACACCCGCGGCCTTGACGGCGCCCGCGAGCGGCCGCTCGACGAGCCGCGCCTGCCGCGACCGGCCCTGATCAGCCGGCCGATGATCGTCGGGGCCGCGATCGCCTGGATGGCCGCCGCGTTCGCCGTCGCGGGGGCGCTGGGCCCGTCCTAGTCGAGGCCGAGCTCCTCGAGCCGGTCGTCGTCGATCCCCAGGTGATGGGCGAGCTCGTGGACGACGGTCACTCGGATCTCATCGGCCAGCTCGTCGGGGTCGGGGAAGTCGTTCTCGAGGGTCCGCCGGAACAGGCTGATCTTGTTCGGGAACGGGACGAGGTCGGCGCCCCAGGCCGTCCGTGGCGTCCCCTCGTAGAGCCCGTACAGGGCATCGTCCGGGCCGAGGCCAGAGATCTCGAGCTGGTCGGCCGTGGCGTCGTCCTCGACCACGATCGCGACTTCGGCGAGGGCCGCCCGAAACGGCGCCGGGATGCCGTCGAGGGCACGCTCGACGAGCCGCTCGAATCGATCCTCGGCCCGACGTTGGCGGACCTGGGCGGAGCGGGTCCCGCGGCGGCGGATCGACATGGCGACCGTATCCTAGGCCCGATGGAGCTCCTGCCGACCGACCTCGCCGCGCGAGCGCCCGCGCCCGACCGCGAGGCCGAGCCAGACGGCTTCGTGGTCGAGATCTCGCCGGGGGAGCGGATCCACTTCCTTGACTGGGGTCGGCCGCTGGCGGCGACCCAGCGCCGGGCCGATGTCGGCGCGCTCCTGATCCATGGCCTGGCGGGCACGGCCTGGGGATGGACGGCGGTGGCCCGCCGGCTCCGCCCCGCGGTTCATGCGGTGGCGATGGACCTGCGCGGTCATGGATTGTCCGATGCCCCGACGGATGCCTACGATCCGACGCTTCTGGCCGACGACGTGATCGCGGCTGCCGAGGGCTCCGGCCTGCTCGGGTCGATCGGCAATGCCGACCGCCGGGTCGTCCTGGCTGGGCACGGGTTCGGAGCGATGGTCGCGGCGTGGGCCGCCGAGCGGCTCGGCGATCGGTGCGCTGGCCTCGTCCTGGTCGATGGCGGCTGGCAGGACGTCGCGGCCGAGACCGGCCTCACGCCGGCCGAATGGCTGCGCGACCTGGCCGAGCCGCCCGAGGTGATGGCCTCGATGATCGCCTTCCTGGATGACCGTCGAGACTGGGATCCGGGCCACTGGGACGCCGACGAGGAGCGCGCCGCGCGGGCCACGGTCGTGGAGGTTCCGGCCGGCCACGTCGTACCGGCCATCCGGCCGCACGCCATGGAGCGCTCGGTCGAGGCGCTCTTCCAATATCACCCGGCGGACATCCTGCCGACGCTCGACGCGCCGATCCTGGCGTCGGTGGCGATCGACGACGACGAACGGACGAAGACAGCCGCCCTGGCCGAGCTGGACGCCGAACGACGAGCGACCGGACGGGGCGCGATCGACGTGGCGCGGTTCCCGGGTGATGGCCACAACCTGCCGCGCTATCGCCCGGCCGAGCTGGCCGGCGCGATCCTCGAGCTCATCGACCGCTAGCATCTCCGGGTACCACCGAGGAGGATTTCGATGCGCGTGGTCTACACGCCGCTCCATCTCGGCCACGACGCCGCCAGCGAGACGATCGCCGGAACGCCCGTCGCGGCCTACGAGATCCCTGAGCGGGCGGAGCGGATCCGCGCCGCACTGGTCGCCGACGGTGGATTCACGATCGAAGCGCCGACCGAACATGGTCTTGACCCGATCCTGGCCGTCCACGACCCCGGCCTGGTTAGCTTCCTCGAGGAGACCGGGGCTGAGATGGAGCGCGAGGGCGTCGATCCGGCGGGCTTGTTTCCCGACACCTGGTCGGTCCCTTCGCTGATCGAAGGCTTCGGCCCGGCGGCCAGGGCGCTCCTCCGCGAGCCACGCTCGGTCGTCGGCCGGGCCGGGTTCTGGGGGCTCGACTCGTCGACCCCGATCGTGGCCGGGACGTATGCCGCCGCCCGGGGAGCGGTCGACACGGCGCTGACCACCGTCGATCTCGTGCTGGATGGCGGCCAGGCCGCCGCCTACGGACTGTGCCGGCCGCCCGGCCACCACGCGGCGCGGTCGATGTATGCCGGGTACTGCTTCTTCAACAACGCCGCGATCGCGGCCGAGGCGATCGTCCAGCGGACCGGCGAACGGGTCGCCATCCTCGACCTCGACTACCACCATGGCAATGGCACGGAGCAGATCTTCTGGCGCCGCGGCGACGTGCTGTATGTCTCGATCCACGCCGATCCGGATCGGCAGTACCCGTACTTCCTCGGCCGCGCCGACGAGACCGGTGAGGGTCCGGGGGCCGGTGCCAACCTCAACCTTCCGCTCGAGGCCGGGGTCGGGAACGAGCGCTACCTCGAGGTCGTCGATCGGGCGCTCGAGGCGATCGCGGCAATGCCGGGCTCGGTGGTCGTCGTGTCCCTGGGGTTCGACACCTATGCCCACGACCCGATCTGCGACTTCGCCCTGACCACGCCCGTGTACCACGAGATCGGCCGCCGGGTGGCCGCGCTTGGCCGCCGGCTGGTCATCCTCCAGGAGGGTGGCTACCACCGCCCGAGCCTCGGCGAGAACGCCAGGGCATGGCTGCGCGGAGCCGAGGGCCGGTCGTTCGATCCGGACCCGGCCGGCGGCTGGGGTGAGTCGGGGACGGGGGCCTGAGCGACGGGCGTCGGATCCGGCGCTACCATCGGCGGCGTAGAGGAGACCGATGAGCGTCCTGCCCGAGCACGTCCAGAAGATCGTCGCCGAGATCGAGACCGAGATCGGCGACATTCCCGCCGACGCCCAGGCGTCGATCGAAGGCGCACCCCTGCGCGGCCACGACGGCAACGGTCGGGTCGAGGAGGCGGTCACCCAGATCCTGACCGAGATCGGCGAGGACCCCGAGCGCCAGGGCCTGATCGGGACCCCCGGGCGGGTCCATCGGATGTACACGGAGCTGACGGCGGGCTATCACGTCGACCCTGCCCGGCTGCTCAACGGGGCGATCTTCGAGGTCGATTACTCGGAGATGGTGATCGTCAAGGACATCCCGTTCTACAGCCTGTGCGAGCACCACCTGCTGCCCTTCTTCGGCGCGGCGGCCGTCGCCTATATCCCGCGCGGTCGGGTGGTCGGGCTGTCCAAGATTCCGCGGATCGTCGAGATGTACGCCAGACGACTGCAGGTCCAGGAGCGGATGACCCAGCAGATCGCGGACTTCGTCGAGGACCACCTCGCCCCGCAGGGCGTCGGCGTCGTCGTCGAAGCGACCCATCTGTGCGCGGTGATGCGCGGCGTCCGCAAACCGGGGACGGTGATGACCACCAGCGCCGTGCTTGGTCTGTTCCGGTCGCGCGACAAGACCCGGTCCGAGTTCCTGGCGCACCTCGAGCGCCGAGCTCCGAGCGCCTGAGGCCGGCCGGTTTAGGTGGATGCCGGACTGACCGGGCGTGTCGTTCTCGTCACCGGCGCCGGTGGCGGCGCCGGCCCGACGTTCGGCCAGCGGTTCGCCGAGGAGGGCGCCCTGGTGGCCGTCCATTACCGCCGGAATGCCGCGCGGGCCGAGGCCGTGGTCGCCGCGATCCGGGCGGCGGGTGGCCGGGCTTCGACCTTTCGGGCCGACCTGGGCGATCCGTCGGCGGTCGATCGAATGGTGGCCGAGATCGCGGCCGACCTGGGGCCGCCGGCGGTGGCCGTCAACAACACCTCTACCTACCGGACCGAGGCGCTGGCCGAGATCTCCGATGACAGCTGGGTCACCGTGGTCGACGACATTCTCGGTGCGACGTTCCGCGTCTCTCGAGCCGTAGCTCCGGGGATGGCCGCCGGCGGCTTTGGGCGGATCGTCAACCTTGCCTCGCGCTCGGGTGCGGTCGGGGTGGCCCGCGCCGCGCACTACGCGGCCGCCAAGGCGGGGATCGCGGGTCTGACCCGATCCCTGGCCAAGGAGCTCGGCCCGGCCGGGATCCTCGTCAATGCGGTTGCTCCGACGACGATCGTGACTGAGCGCGACGGCGTCCCATCGGTCCCGCCTGAGCGTCAGCTCACGATGGCCAGGCACGTTCCCATCGGTCGGCTGGCCACCCCGGATGACATCGCCCGGGTGGTCGTCTGGCTGGGCTCCGGCTACAACACGTTCGTCAACGGCGAGGTGGTCACGGTCTCCGGCGGCGCCCGGACCTGAACGGCCTCGACGCATCCCGTGGCCCGTACAATGGGTCCATGACCGACCGGCCGATCAAGGTCCTCATCGCCAAGCCCGGTCTGGACGGGCACGATCGCGGGGCCAAGGTCCTCGCCCGAGGTCTGCGCGATGAAGGCTTCGAAGTCGTCTACACCGGCCTCCGCCAGACACCCGAGATGATCGCCTCGGCCGCCCTCCAGGAGGACGTCGACGTGGTCGGGCTGTCGATCCTGTCGGGCGCCCACATGACCCTTCTGCCCCGGATCTGTGCGCTGCTGCGCGCCGAGGGCCTCAACGATGTCCTGGTCACGGCCGGCGGGATCATCCCCGACGACGATGTGCCGGCGCTCAAGAAGACCGGGGTCGCCGCGGTGTTCGGCCCGGGCACCACGATCGGCGAGGTCGCGGCGTTCCTCCGGGCGAACGTTCGCTCTCGCGTCTAGGGTGGCCAGCGAACCGGTCGGACGCGGGGTGGAGCTCGCCGAGGCGGCCCAGGGCGGTGACCGGCGGGCCCTCGCCCGGCTGCTGACCGCGATCGAGAACCGGACGCCGGTCGCCGAGGCGGCGATGCGCCGGCTCTATCCGCTCGCCGGACGGGCCCACCTGGTCGGGATCACCGGGCCGCCCGGGGCCGGCAAGTCGACCCTCGTGGCGGCCCTGATCGGTGAGGTCCGGGCGGCGGGACGATCGGTGGCCGTCGTGGCGGTCGATCCATCGAGTCCGATCACCGGCGGGGCGATCCTCGGCGATCGGGTCCGGATGCAGGCCCACGCCAGCGATCGCGACGTGTTCATCCGCTCGATGGCGGCGCGCGGCCACGCCGGCGGCCTGGCCGCCACGACCGGGGCCGCCTGCGCGGTGCTCGATGCGGTCGGCTTCGATCTGGTCCTGATCGAGACGGTCGGGACCGGGCAGAGCGAGGTCGAAGTTGCCTCGTCGGCCGACACGACCGTGGTCATCGAGGCTCCCGAGATGGGCGACGAGGTCCAGGCGATCAAGGCCGGTCTGCTCGAGGTGGCCGACATCGTGGTCGTCAACAAGGGCGACCGACCAGGGGCCCTGCGGACCGCCGCTCAGCTGCGGGCCATGCTCGTGGCCGCGCCTTCGGTGGCGGCCGGCGGCGACGCGCCCGCCCGCCCACGTCCAAAGCGTCCCGAGGTCATGGTCACGACCGCCTCGACGGGCCTGGGTGTCCCCGAGCTCCTGGCGGCCCTCGACCGCCGGCGCAGCGCGATCCGCGACGCGGCCGCGAGCTCCCCGCTGGCGACCGGCGAAGACGGCCGGCTGGCCCGTGCGGATGCCCAGGTGCGGGCGATCCTGGCCGACCGGGTGGCCGACCGCCTGCGCTCGAAGGAGCTTGCCGACGAGGCGACCGAGACGCTCCGGAAGGTCGCCGACCACGAACTCGATCCGTTCGCGGCCGCGGACCAGCTTCTCGCCGCGATCGGCCGCCGGGCCGATCGATGACCATCGAGCGGGTCTTCGTGGCCGGCGCGGGGTTGATGGGCCATGGCATCGCCCAGGTCCACGCGGCGATCGGCAAGCGAGTCGCCCTGTACGAACCGGACCTGGCCCGGGCCATGGCTGGCCGGGATCGGATCGCCGCCAACCTCGAACGGGCGATCGCCAAGGGACGACTCGACGCCGCCACCAGGGACGCGATCCTGGCCCGGGTCGTGCCAACCGACGACCTGGCCGCGGTCGGCGACGCGGACCTGGCGATCGAGGCGGTCTTCGAGGATGAGGCGGTCAAGACCGAGCTGTGGCGGGCGCTCGATGCCCGGGCACGGGGCGGCGCGCTGTTCGCCTCCAATACGAGTTCGATCTCGATCGATCGCCTGGCGGCGGCGGTCGTTCCGAGTCGCCGACGGCGGTTTGCCGGGATGCACTTCTTCAGCCCCGTGCCGGTGATGCCCCTGGTCGAGCTGATCCGCGGCAGCGCCACCGACGACTCGACCGAGGCGGCCCTGCGGGCCCTGTCGGTCGAGCTTGGCAAGCAGGTGATCGTCAGTGCCGACCGGCCCGGCTTCCTCGTCAACCGGATCCTGATGCCGCTCCTGGCCGAGGCGATGCGGGCCTGCGCGGAAGGGGTCGGGAGCGCCGAGGACATCGACACCGGGGCGCGGGTCGGCCTCAACCACCCGATGGGTCCGCTCGAGCTGGCGGACTTCATCGGCCTCGACGTCTGCCTGGGGATCATGCGCGTCCTGCACGACGGTCTTGGCCAGGAGCAGTTCCGACCACCGGCGGTGCTGGAGGAGCTGGTGGCCGCGGGACATCTCGGCCAGAAGACGGGCCGCGGCTTCTACACCTACCCGCGCTGATCCGACCCAGTCCCGGTCAGCGAGCCAGCCCGACCCGGGCGACGACCTCGCCAACCATCCGGGTCATCGTCGTGAGGTCGAACGGCTTGGCCAGGACCGGGATCCCGCGCGCCTCGGCGAAGGCGCGGAGGTCCGGATTGAGGATGTCCCCGCTCATGAAGATCCAGCGGGCGGCCAGATCGGGCTGAAGGGCGACCGCCGCCTCGAAGGCGTCGATCCCGGTCAGTCCCGGCATCCGATGGTCCACCAGCGCCACGTCGATCGGCTTGGCCCTGACCAGGCGCACCGCCGCGTCGGCGTCCGCCGCCACGATCGCTTCGAACCCGGCCGCGGTGAGGGCCTTGCGCAGGAACGTCCGGATCGACGCCTCATCGTCGAGGATCAGGGCCCGCGGCCGACGTTCCGCGACGACCGTGGACCCGGCCCGCCGTGAACCCCGTGAGCCCGTTCGGACCGCTGCCTCCTTCCTGGTTCGGACCCCGCGCCGGGGCGCGACCAGCGGCACATCTGCCGACCGGACGGACCCGGCGGGCTCGGGCGCTTCGACCGGCAGGTCGATCACGAAGCGCGCCCCGCGACCCCCCGGCGCAGGTTCGAACCACAGCCGACCGTCGTGGCGACGGACGATGTCGAACGAGACCGGCAGGCCCAGACCGGTGCCCTCGCCGGGCGCCTTGGTCGTGAAGAACGGCACGAACAGCTTGGTCCGGTCGGAGACCGCCACCCCCGGGCCATCGTCGGTCACCGCGATCCGGACGATCGCCCGGCCGTCGGTTCGCGGTCCGCGCCGGGCACTGATCTCCAACCGTCCGGTGCGTCGGTCGGACTGGATGGCCTGGATGGCGTTCGTGGTCAGGTTGATCAGGACCTGCTGGATCTGCGATCGATCGATGGCGATCCTGGGCAGGCCGGCCTCGAGGTCGAAGACCCACTCGACCCCGCTCTTCTGGGAATACGACTGGAGTTCCCGGACCGTCTCGAGCAATGGTCCGAGCGGCGTCGGGTGACGCTCCGGGGGCCGTGACCGGACGAAGTCGAGGAAGGTCCGGACGATGTGACCCGCCCGCCGGGCCTCGCCGACGAGCAGCCCGGCGCTTTCGCGCAGGTCGGCCGACAGACCGGGATCGCGGCCGATCAGGGTGCTCAGCCCGATGATCGAGGCGATCGGATTGTTGAGCTCGTGGGCGACCCCCGAAACGAGGATCCCAACGGTCTCCATCTTCTGGGCCTGGACGAGCTCGGTCTGGAGGCGTTGCTGCTCGGTGAGGTCCCGGATCCGGACCAGGAAACCCGCGACGCCGTCGAGCTCGATCTGGGCAACCTCGGCTTCGCGCGGGAACTGACTGCCATCGGCGCGCAGACCGACTCCGATAAAGACCCCGCGCCCGGCACTTCGGATCAGGTCCAGCGCCCGCGCGCGGGCGCTCTCGTCGCTGGGCAGGAAATCGCGGATGTGCCGACCGAGCAGGGCCTCCACGGGCACCCCGAGGAGCCGACCGGCGGCGGCGTTGGCTTCGACGATCAGGCGTTCGCTGCCGACCAGGAGGTAGGCATCGGGGGCGGTCGTGAACAGGCTCCGGTAGCGGGTCTCCGATGCGTCAAGGCGCTCGCGCAGCCGGAAGTTCGCCAGCGAGATCCCAACGATCCGGGCGACCGAATCGAGGGCCGACTGGTTGACGTGGAGATCGTCCGGCGGGCGGGCGAAATAGGCCACGATTCCACCGACAAGCTGACCTTCGACCCGGATCGGGATCGCCGCATACGCGGTCATTCCCGTCGCTCGGGCGAGGGCCAGCGTCTCCGGGGTGGCCGAGCCGGGCACGAACCGCTCGAGGATGCTGCCCTCACCGGCCATCCAGCGCCGAACCGCGGAGCGTTGCGCCGGGACGAGATTGCTCAGCCAGTCGGCGATGGGTTGAGCCAGGTCGACCTGGCCGGTGGTCTCGTAGCCGGCTCCGTCGGGATCGAACAGGCCGTAGGCCGTCCCGCTTGCCTCCAACGCCTGGCCGACCAGCCGGGCGGAACGCTCGGCGAGCTCTGCGGCCGTCTGCACGGCGAACCCCACCTCGGTCAGCTCATCGAGGACGTCGAGTCGCCGGACCAGCGCTCGCTCGGCCTCGGCCCGGTGGGTGATCTCCTCGACCAGTCGGGCATTCTCGAGCGCTCGCTCGACGTGGGCGCTGGCCTGGAGAAGGATCGCCGACGAGGGCCGAGAGGTGTTTGGGGTGAGCCAGCCCAGCGCGATCGCGCCGACCAGCTCGGCCCCGCGGTGGATGCCCACCACGGCCATCGCGGTCACCCCGTACGAGGCGACCCAGGCCCGTCCCTCGGGCTGCAATGGGAGCTCGTCGAGGTTGCCCACGACGACGGTCCCGGGCTGTTCGATCCCATCGAACAGGCGAGTTCCGCGCCGTGCCAGCTGCTCGATCCGGTCAGCCGCCGCTGCGTCGAGCCCGTGCGTGGCATCGACCTCGGCCCCGTCGGCCTCGACCCTGACGATCGCCCCAAACTCAGCCCCCGTCGCCGTGCACAGCAGGTCGATCGCCGTCTGGGCGATCTCGGACCGCGAGCGGGTCAGGCCGGTGGTGCTGGCCAGGCTGCCCAGGGTGGCCAGCTCCCGCTCCAGCCGATAGGACGGGGTGATGTCGCGCTTGATGTTGAGGATGCCGAGCAGCCGTCCCGAATCGTCGGTCAGCCGGCTGAGCGCGACTTCGAACACGAGCTCCTGCTTGACCTTCCGGCCAATGACGGGACGCTCGATTACCCGACCCTGCCAGGTGCCGTCGGCCAGCGCGATTTCGCGCGGCATCCACCTGGGTACCTCCGCCTGGCCGACGATCCGTCCTTCGGTGAGCTCGAAGATGACCCGCCCGACGGCATCTCCCGCATCGATCCCGTAGAGCCGTTCGGCCGCCGCGTTCCAGACCCGGATCCGGGCCTCGAGATCGGTGACGATGAACGCGTCGACGGCCGACGCGGCCAGGACCCGGAGAAGCGCCAGCGCCGCCGGATCGGACGGGTCGGGAACGGTCGGCGCCGGAGCCGGGTCAGGTACGGCCACCGACGTATTGTAGATTCGGGACATGTCCGCCGATCCGTCCGGCCCGAACGGCCACGTCTATCTCGTCAGCGCTCGGCGCACCCCGATCGGCAAGTTCGGCGGCGCGCTGTCGACGACGCCCGCTGTCGAGCTCGGCGGCGTCGCGATCCGGGCCGCGATCGACGACGCGGGGCTTCCCCTGGGGATCCCGATCGACGAGGTCCTGATGGGCCAGGTCCTTCAGGCCGGGGTCGGCCAGGCGCCGGCCCGCCAGGCCGCGCTGCGGGCCGGGTTGCCGGTCACGACCAGCGCCACGACGATCAACCGGGTCTGCGGGTCGGGCCTCAAGGCGATCATGCTGGCTGCGGCCGAGATCCGGGCCGGCGACGCGGAGATCGCGGTCGCGGGCGGCATGGAGAGCATGAACCTCGCTCCATATCTGCTGCCCAAGGCCCGCTTCGGCTACCGCCTCGGGGATGGGGTGATCCAGGACGCGACCGTGCTCGACGGGCTGTGGTGCGCGATCGAGGACTGCCACATGGGCACCCACGCCGAGCGAGTGGCCGCCCATGACCACGTCAGCCGCGCGGACCAGGATGCCTTCGCGCTCGAGAGCCACCGCCGCGCGATCGCCGCCATCGATGGCGGACGGTTCGATGACGAGATCGCACCGGTCACCGTCCGCGATGCGAAGGGCCGCGAGACGGTTGTCGCCGTCGATGAGGGGCCGCGTCGCGAGACCTCGCTCGACGCACTGGCACGGCTGCCGGCCGCCTTCGACCTGCCCGAGCCGGAGCCCGGTCAACCGGCCCCGGAGGCGACGGTGACGGCCGGCAACGCCCCCGGGATCACCGACGGCGCGGCGGCCACGGTGGTCGCCAGCGAGCGCGCAGTCGAGCAATTCGATCTCACCCCTCTGGCCCGCATCGTCGGCTATGCCCAGGCTGAGGTCGAGCCGAAGTGGCTCTTCCTGGCCCCGATCACCGGGGTCCGCAAGCTCCTCGAGCGGGTCGCACTCCCGCTCGAGGCGTTCGACCTGATCGAGATCAACGAGGCGTTCGCCGCCCAGGTCCTGGCCGATGGCCGCGAGCTCGGCTTCGACTGGGCCCGGGTCAACGTCAACGGCGGGGCGATCGCCCTTGGCCACCCGATCGGCGCCAGCGGCGCCCGCGTGGTCGCCACCCTTCTTCACGAGCTGCGCCGGCGCCAGGGCCGCTACGGTCTGGCCACCCTGTGCCTGGGTGGCGGCGGGTCGGTGGCGATGGCCTTCGAGCGCGTCTGATCACGACCGAAAAGGAGACGACGCCATGACCGAGACCGCGGCACCCACCTCCGACGCCCCAACCGCGGAGCTGCCCGTTCATCGGCTGTTCGTCGGCGGAGAGTGGGTCGAATCGGTGACCGGCCAGACGTTCGACAGCGTCAACCCGGCCGACACCCGCGACGTCATCGGTCGCTTCCAGGCCGGCAACGCGGCCGACGCCGCCCGCGCCATCCGAGCCGCCGAGGTCGCCTTCAACGCCTGGCGCCGAACGCCGGCGCCCAAGCGCGGCGAGATCCTGTATCGCTTCGGCGCCCTGCTGGCCGAGCACAAGGAGCGCCTGGCCAGGGCCATGACCCGCGAGATGGGCAAGGTCCTGGCCGAGGCCCGGGGCGACGTCCAGGAAGGGATCGACATCGCCTTCCTGATGGCGGGGGAGGGGCGTCGGATGTTCGGCGACACGACCCCCTCGGAGCTGCCCGACAAGTGGGCGATGAGCATTCGCGAGCCGATCGGCGTGGCCGGGATCATCACCCCCTGGAACTTCCCGATCGCGATCCCGTGCTGGAAGATGATGCCGGCCCTCGTGACGGGCAACACGGTCGTGCTCAAGCCGTCGAGCGACACGCCCCACTGCGCGACCCTCCTCGTCGAGCTGATGGCCGAGGCCGGATTCCCGGCCGGTACGGTCAACCTGGTCACCGGACCGGGTGCCGAGGTCGGCGACGCGATCGTCGCCAGCCCGGACGTCCAGGTCATCAGCTTCACCGGCAACACCGCCACCGGCCGCCATATCGCCGAGGTCGCCGCTCGTCGGCTCAAGCGGGTCAGTCTCGAGCTTGGCGGCAAGAACGGGATCGTCGTCCTGGCCGACGCTGACCTCGACCTGGCGACCGACGGGATCGTCTGGTCGGCCTTTGGCACGACCGGTCAGCGCTGCACCGCGGCGTCGCGGGTGATCGTCGAGGCCTCCGTCGTGGATTCGCTCCTCCAGCGTCTCGAAAGCCGGGCCCGGGCGCTCCGCCTCGGCTCGGGGCTCGATCCGACGATCGACATCGGGCCCCTGGTGAACGCCGGCGCGGTGGCCAAGGTTGCCGGCTACGTCGAGGTCGGCGGGCGCGAGGGTGAGCTCGTGACCGGTGGCGGACGGGCGACTGGCCCGGGCCTCGAGCACGGCCACTTCTTCGAACCGACGATCTTCAGCGGGATCGCCCCGATGGACCGGCTGGCCCAGGAGGAGGTCTTCGGACCGGTCCTGTCGGTCGTCCCGGTGCCCGACTACCCGGCCGCGGTGACGGCGCTCAACCAGACCCGCTACGGGCTGTCCTCGTCGATCTTCACCTCGGACGCCAACACCGCCTTCCGGGCGATGCGCGACTTCGAGACCGGGATCGTGTACGTCAATGCGGGCACGATCGGCGCCGAGACCCACCTGCCGTTCGGCGGCACCAAGGACACCGGCAACGGCCACCGCGAGGCCGGTCACGCCGCGCTTGACACCTACACTGAGTGGAAGTCGATCTACGTCGACTTCAGCGGCAAGCTCCAGCGCGCCCAGATCGACAACCAGCCGGAGTGAGGGCCTTGCTCGCTGGCCGGTTTGCGGCTGGATGGGATACGATCCCCGGCGGGCCGGTAGCTCAACGGCAGAGCAGCTGACTCTTAATCAGCTGGTTGAGAGTTCGAATCTCTCCCGGCTCACCACTCTGCCAACAAGGACCCCTCTGGATCGACCGGAGGGGTTTTCGTTCCTGGGTCGACCTCAGGCCCCGTCCGAAGTCTCGCCGCCACGGCCGCCACCGGCCCTCCGAGCAAACAGCCCAATTATCAGCTGAACGACGATCCCGATCGCGACGCCGATGACGAGCCCGGTCAGGTTGTCGACGACGTCGACGGTCGAGCAGCTTCGGGCAAACGCCGGCACGAGGTATTGGATCCCCTCGACGACGAACGGGAGGGCCAGGCTCCCGACGAGCAACCCGCCCTTGGCCCGCGACCAGGGCAGGGCGCCGACCGCCACGCCGAAGGGGATGAACAGGAGCACGTTCAGGCCACGCTCGCCGAGGTTGAGGACGCGGCCGAAGCCGATCGGGCGGACGAACTCGACGAGGCAGTCCTGGTAGGTGAACGGGCTGAACGCCTCCGCGCCGGGCGTCAGGGTCAGGCCGAGGATTCCGCCCAGGCCGAGCACCAGCAGGAACGTCACCGGCCGCGGGGCGTGGAGGCGTCGGGCGAGCGGTCGGAAGGTGGCCAGGCTCACGGCCACGGCGATGGCAAGGGCGGGCCAGAGCCACGGCGTCGAGTCGAGAAAGGACCTGATCATCGGACCCCGGACGGACGGGTCATCGCCTCCGTGATGTGAATCCCGGCGTCGGGATGGTACGGCCTTGCCGCGGGGCGCCGGGGCACCGGTCCCGGTTCGGGTCTCCCTCGGGTGGGACTTTCGTGGGGGAGCCATGACGGGACCCGAGGCGTTGCAATGGACGTGCTCGCGATGCCGGCCGGAGCCCATCGCCTGGTCTCGTGCGAGCGGCGTTGTCGAGGTCCCGGTTGAGCATCCCGCGCGAGGCGCCCCCAGCGACGGTGCGAGAGGCCGCCTTGCCCATCGAGCGGCTGGCCGAGGCCCTGCGCGCCCGGGTGCATCTCGACGTCCAGCGGTTCATCGCGGTGCTGGTCGTGGCGGCCTCGGCCAGCCTGTTCCTGCCCCGGGAGCTGTGGACGGCGCCCGAGGCTTCGTGGATCTCCGCATTCGTCGTTCTGACCATGCTGTCGATCGCCCTCGAGTTCGTCGCGGTCGAAATGCCCTACGGCGGCGAGGTGTCGCTGGCCACGATCGGCCACCTCGCGACGATCCTGCTCGTCCCGGCCCCGTTCGCGGCGGTCTCGGTCGGCTTCGCCGTGCTGGTCGAGGAACTCGTTCGCCGCCGGCCGCTCCAGCGGATCGCCTTCAACACCTCATGCCACGTCCTGACGATCTCGCTGGCATCGCTGGCGGTCAGTCTGATCGGCGACCCACGGATCCTGGTCGAACATCGCGAGAGCCCGGCCCTGGTGACGATGGTCATCCTCGTCAGCCTGATCTACCACCTCGTCAACGACCTCCTGACCAGCGCGATCGTGGCCCTGTCCACCGGTCGCCCGCTGATGTACCTGATCCGGACGACCGGGGGGAGCACCCTCCTGGCCGAAGCCGGGGCGGGGATGATCGGCGTCCTGTTCGCCCTGGTCTGGTTGATCGAGCCACTCTGGACGGCCCTTCTGGCGATCCCGGGCGCAGTCATCGCCCGGGCCTTCCAGTACATCCGTCAGCTCGAGGGCGAGACGCGCTCGGCGGTTTCGAGCCTCGCCCAGGTCGTCGACGATCGCGACTCGTCCACCTTCCATCACTCGGAGCGGGTGGCCCGCTATGCGACCGCGATCGCTGAGGAGCTCGGACTCGAGGCCGACATCGTCGAGGTCATCGAGCGGGCCGCATCGGTCCACGACCTTGGCAAGATCGGGGTCCCGGATCGCGTCCTGCTCAAGCCCGGCCCGTTGACGGCCGATGAGAAGACCACGATGTGGCTGCACACCGAGATCGGGGCTCGCATCCTCGGTCAGTTCCACCTCTTCCGGACCGGCGCCGACATCGTCCTCCACCACCACGAGGCGTTCGACGGATCCGGTTACCCGGCCGGGTTGGCCGGTGAGGCGATCCCGATCGGCGCCCGGGTCGTGGCGGTCGCCGACGCCCTCGACGCGATGACCTCCGATCGTCCATATCGACCGGCCATGTCGATCGACGAAGCGGTCGAGCGGTTCAAGATCGGCGCCGGTCAGCAATGGGACCCGGCCATCATCGAGGCGGCGCTGAACCTCCTGGCGAGCGGCCGGCTCGACCTGCGCGAGCACCACGTGGCCACCCACGAGCCGCTCGGCGCCAGCGGGCCCGGCGTCGCGGAGGACGCGGCATGAACGGGCTCGGCCGGCTGGGCGTGGGCAACCGCGCGTTCGGGGCGCTCTGGCTCGGCCAGACCGTGTCCGCGCTCGGGACCCAGGTCTCGATGGTCGCCCTGCCCCTGATCGCCGTCCTCGTCCTCCGCGTCCAGCCGTTCGAGCTGGGCATCCTGGCCGCCCTCGAGACGCTGCCCTACCTCCTCCTGTCGTTGCCCGCTGGCGTCTTCGTGGACCGCACCGACCGGCGCCGGGTGATGGTCGTGTGCGATGTGGCGCGGGCGATCGCCCTGGCGGTCACCGCCGGCGCGATCGCGACGGGCTCGCTGTCGATCGGGTTGCTGTGCATCGTCGCCCTGACCGTTGGCTCGTTCAGCGTGTTCTTCTCGGTCGCCTACACCAGCTACGTGGCGACGATCCTGACCTCGGATCGGCTGGTCGCCGGGAACCAGCGCCTCGAGGTGTCCGAGTCGGGCGCCGCGGTCGTCGGGCCAAGCATCGGCGGAACGGTCCTCCAGCTCGCGGGCGGGGCGGCCGCGACGGCACTCGACGGGGCGTCCTATCTCGTCTCCGCGATCGCGATCCTGGCCTCACGACCCGAGACCGCTCCAGATCCGCGACCGCCGGCCAGCCACATCGGGCTGCTCGATGGGATCGGCGAAGGTCTTCGCCGGGTGGCGGGCGATCGGATCCTGCGCGACCTGGCCGGATCGACGGCCGTGCTCAACCTCGGCAGCGGGATGCTCCTGGCCGTGGTCGTCCTGTTCGCGACCCGCGAGGTCGGTCTCGACGCGGCCGGGTTTGGCCTGGTCTATGGCCTTGGCAACATCGGGTTCATCTTCGGGGCCCTGTCGGTCGGCGTGCTGACCCAGCGGGTGGGGATCGGGCGGACGTTCGCCTGGTCGACCTACGTGACCGCGGCGGCGATGATCCTGATCGCGCTGGCCGGCGGCGGGCTTGCGGCTCTGCTCCTGCTGGCCGGCCGGTTCATCGGCGCGGCAGCCACCCCGCTGTTCAACGTCAACGCGCTCAGCCTTCGCCAGGCACGAGTCAACGACGCGATCATGGGTCGGGTCAACGCCACCTTCCTGTTCATCGACTGGGGCCCGCTGCCGGTGGGTTCGCTGATCGGGGGCGGGCTGGCGACCGCGTTCGGCCCGCGTGCCGCCCTGATCGCGGCGGCCGGTTGCGGCCTGGTCAGCGCGGTCTGGATCCGCTGGTCGCCGGCATCGCGGCTGACGAGCCTCGAGGAGCTGGCCGCAGAGACCCGTGAGCGCGACGCGGACGCCGCATCGGCGGACTGGCCAGACCCGACCACCGAGACCGACCGGGAGCTTCCGGCGCTCGATCCGCCGATGGTCGCCTGACCCGACGGGTCGTTTCCTCGGGACGCCGTTGACGGCCACCCCGCGGTTCTTGATGTAGGCTTCCGCCGACGTCGGGCGAGCGCCGCTCGACACGGTGGCCCGCGGAGGGCCGTCGGCCGTAGCGCAACATCGCGCCGCGACCGGCCGTTGCACGAACGGGATCCCCAGGATCCCGTCACGCGGAGGACCGACCCTGACCCCCGACGATCCGACCCCCGAGGTCGAACCGACCCCAGCGGGCGATCCCAGCCTGCCGGACGAGCCCGACGCACTGGCCGAGCCGAACTCACTGGACGCAGCGGATCCCGATCCCGACGCGACCTATCGCTCGATCTGGATGGCCGAGCCGACCGAGCCGGAGACCGCGACCCGGAGCCGGCTGGCGCGCCTCGGCGCCGGGCTGCTCAGCGCGGTGATCCCAGGTCTCGGTCACCTGGCGACCGGTCGTCGCCGGCTCGGTGCGGTCTTCCTCGCGCCCGTCGTGCTGGCGATCGTCGCTCTCGTGCTCCTCTTCCTGACCACCAATCATCTGTCGCTGGCGGCGTCGCTGGTCGATCCGACGGTCGTCCGGACGATCCTCGTCATCGAGGGCCTGGTTCTCGTCTGGCGCGTGCTTGCGGTCGTGTCGGCGATGGTCGATCGGGGATTCCCGCGCTTCCGGATCGCCGATGGCGCGGGGTTGGTCCTCGTGCTCGCCCTGGTGGTCGTTCCCCAGGCCGCGCTCGGGCTGGTGACCAACAAGGCCCAGGAGACCGGACAGAAGGTCTTCGTCGATGAGCCGTTCCCGAGCGCCGACCCGAACGAAACCCCGGCCGCCGCCGTCCCGAGCGACGGCTCACTCTTCCCGTCCGGCTCACCCTCGCCGAGCGGCTCGCCGCTGCCGCCGCGGATCACGGTCCTCCTGATCGGGGTCGACTCGGGCGTCGGCCGGAACACCGCGCTGACCGACACGATGATCGTGGCCAGCCTCGACCCGGTCGGCAAGACCGTGTCCCTGGTCTCGATCCCGCGCGACATGGTCAACGCGCCGCTGCCAAAGGGCAAGACGTTCAGCCCGAAGATCAACGGGCTGGTCGCCTTTGTCCGCTGGCACCCGTCCGAATTTCCCGGCTATAACGGACACGGTCAGGCCGTGCTGGCCTACTCGCTGGGCAAGATGCTTGGCGTCCACATCGACTACTACGCCCAGGTGGACCTCGGTGGCTTCGTCCAGGCGGTCAACGCCGTCGGTGGGGTGGATGTCAACGTCGACCACGGGATGTGCGACCCGGCCTACAACGAGTACGGCTACGGCAACGCCGGTTACTCGATCGGCGCCGGTCGCCACCACATGAACGGCAACCAGGCGCTCGGCTACGCCCGGATCCGGAAGGCCGCCGGCGAGAGCGACTTCACCCGCGCCGCCCGGCAGCAGCAGGTCGTCGTCGCCCTCAAGGACAAGATCGTCAAGGGCGGCTTCCTCAACGACCCGATCGGTTTGCTCGATGCCGTGGGCAACACGATCCAGACCAACATCCCGCCGTCCGTCGTCCGCGACCTCGCCCCGCTCGCCGCGGACATCACCTCGAAGGACATCTACAAGACGGTGGTCGGCCACCCGCTCGTTCGATCCGGGTCCGACTACCGCGGCTCGATCCAGCTGCCCGACTTCCAGCGGATCGCCGCGCTTGGTCGGGCGATGTTCACCCCAGTTGGGACGCGGCCCGCGGCGAAGTACGTCTCGCCACCCCCGACGAGCGTCGCCAAGGGGCCCGCCCAACCGGCTCCGAAGTGCTATGTGGCGCCCAAGCCGACCCCGAAGCCCACCCCGAAGCCGACCCCAAAGCCGAGCGGGACGCCCGCACCGACCGCGACCGAACCGCCGACCCCGACCCCGACACCGAGCCCCTGATCCGCGGCGTCCCCGGTTGAACCCCCGGCGAGCCCAGGGGCGACAGGTCGCCCGGGCTCCCCTCTGGTACCCTGTGGGCAGTCCTTGCAGCCGGTCCCGTGAGACCGGCGTACCGGTCCCGTGAGGCCGGAAGGGAGGCTCGATCGAGCGTGTCCGCGCAGCTTCGCCGCGACCTGATCGCCCTCCCTGAGCCGTTCCCGTCGTCCGGCTCGCCCTCGCGATGGTGATCCCGCCGGCGCCACTCGCGAGCGCCATCGTCGATCCACGCGTCGGCAACCTCGGACCGGCCCTCCTGGCCCTGGCCGACGGAACGGTCTTCCCCGGGATCGCCTTCGGGGCGGCGACCGCTGCCGGTGGCGACCTCGTCGTCAACACCAGCCAGACCGGCTACCAGGAGGTCTGCACCGACCCGTCGTACGCGGGCCAGGTCGTGACCATGACCTACCCGCTGATCGGCAACTACGGTCGGCTGCGCGACGACGACCAGTCGGTCCGACCATGGCTACGGGCCCTGGTGGTGGCCAACGCGACGGCGGCGGTGGTCGATCGGGCGGCCCAGCTTGCCGCGCTCCTCCGCGACGAGGGGATCCCGGCCATCGCCGGGATCGATACCCGGGCCCTGGCCCGTCACCTGCGCACCCACGGCTCGATCCCGGGGTTGGTGACCGCCCCCGGCGAGACGGATCGGGACGCGGCGGTCGCCGCCGCCCGGGCCCTGCCCCGCTGGGAGGACCAGGACTTCGTCAACCTCGTCTCGCCCGAGGCATCGCGCGAGGTCGGCGACCCGGCGTCCGGCGGTCCCTTGATCGCGATCGTCGACCTGGGGCTCAAGGCGAACATCGTCCGCTCGCTCGGACGGCGCGGCGCCCGGGTCCGGATCCTGCCCCACACGGTCAGCGTGGCCGAGGCGCTGGCCGCCGACGTGGACGGCCTCGTCCTCTCGCCCGGGCCCGGAGATCCGTCGCGGCTCGACGGCCCGGTGGCCCTCGCCCGGGCCGCGATCGCCGATGGCCGCCCGCTGCTCGGGATCTGCCTCGGCCACCAGATCGTTGGCCGGGCCGCCGGGGCCGACACGCGCCGGCTCCGGTTCGGTCATCACGGGGCCAACCACCCGGTCCGCGACCTCGACTCGGGGCTGGTCCAGGTCACCGCCCAGAACCACGAAGTCCAGGTGGTCGCCGAGACCCTGCCCCGGGAGGGCGGCTTCCACGTGAGCCAGGTCAACCTCAACGACGGTTCGGTCGAGGGGCTCCGCCACCGCGAGCTGCCGATCGAGACGGTCCAGTACCACCCCGAGGGCGCCCCCGGACCGCTCGATGCGCTGGCCGTGTTCGACCGCTTCGTGGCCGCCTGCGCCGCCCGGCGAGGCGTCTCGGCGTGACGGTCGGCCCACCGGCGCGCGGGGCGCCGTCGTCGGTCCTCATCCTCGGCTCTGGTCCGGTGGTCATCGGCCAGGCGGCCGAGTTCGACTACGCCGGAACGCAGGCGTGCCGGGCGCTCCGGGCCGAGGGCGTTCGGACAATCCTGGTCAACTCGAACCCGGCCACGATCATGACCGACCCGACCGTGGCCGACGTCGTCTACCTCGAGCCGTTGACCGTCGAGGCGGTCGAGGCCGTGATCGCGCGCGAACGACCTGAGGGACTCCTCGCGGGACTGGGTGGCCAGACCGCGCTCAACTTGACCATGGCCCTCGCCCGGGCCGGGGTCCTCGAGCGGCACAACGTCCGGCTGATCGGGACCCCGCTCGAGGCGATCGAGATGGCCGAGGACCGCCAGATGTTCCGCTCGCTCCTCGATCGGATCGGCCAGCCGTATGCGCCATCGTGGATCGTCGAGGGTGCTGACCAGGCGGCCCGCGATGCCGCCGCCGACGAAGCGCTGCGCGAGATCGGGCTGCCCGCCATCGTTCGCCCCGCGTTCACCCTGGGCGGCACGGGCGGTGGGATCGTCGAGACCGAGGAGGCCTACCGCGAGCGGGTCCGCGCGGGGCTGCGGGCCAGCCCGATCGGCCAGGTCATGGTCGAGCGCTGTCTGGTCGGCTGGGGCGAGATCGAATACGAGGTGATGCGCGACGCGGACGACACGTGCATCGCCGTGTGCTCGATGGAGAACGTCGATCCGCTCGGCGTCCACACCGGTGACTCGATCGTGGTGGCACCGGTCCAGACCCTGCCCGATCCCGTCCACCAGCGACTCCGCAGCGCGGCCCTGGCGATCATCCGGGCGCTCGGCGTGGAGGGCGGCTGCAACGTCCAGTTTGCGCTCAGCCCGGACTACGAGGATTACGCGGTCATCGAGGTCAACCCGCGGGTCAGCCGCTCGTCGGCCCTGGCCAGCAAGGCGACCGGCTACCCGATCGCCCGGGTGGCCGCCCAGATCGCGGCCGGCCGCCGCCTGGCGGACATCCCGAACGTGGTCACCGGGACGACGGTCGCGGCGTTCGAGCCCGCCCTCGACTACGTGGTGGTCAAGCTGCCGCGCTTCCCATTCGACAAGTTCCCGACCGCGGATCGTTCGCTGGGCAGCCAGATGAAGGCGACCGGCGAGGTGATGGCGATCGATCGGACGTTCGGGTCGGCGCTCAACAAGGCCCTCCGCGGGCTCGAGCAGGCGGGCGTCGGCCCGTTGGCGGAGGACCCCGACTGGCGCCCCAGCCTCGACTACCTCGCGGCGGTCCTGGCCGGGTCGACCGACGATGACGCGCACCCGGCCGACGGCCTGGCGGAGGACCACGACGCGCCGATTCGATGGCTCGACGACGAGGGCCGAGCCTGCGAGTCGACCCGCCACGCCGAGCGGGCCGCCGCGCCGATCGTCCTGCGTCGTTTCCTGGCCCCATCCGACACCCGTCTGTGGCGGGTCCTGGCCCTCTTGCGCCGCGGCGTGCCGGAGCTGAAGGTCCAGGAAGCGACCGGGATCAACTCGTGGTTCCTGGCCGAGTTCGGGCGGGCCATCGCGCTCGAGCGTGACGTGGCCGCGTTCGGGACCCGGCTGGCCGACGCTGGCGACCCCGAAGCGGCGGCGCTGCTGGCCACCGCCAAGCGGGCGGGGTTCGGAGACCGCGACCTCGCCACCCTGGCCGGTCTCGGTCCCGAGGCGCTGCCGGCCGCCCGGGCGACCCTCGGGCTCCACCCGGGCTACGCGATGGTCGACACCTGTGCCGCCGAGTTCGCCGCCGAGACGCCCTACTTCTACGCGACCTATGCGGCCGCCGGCTCACCGCCCGAGGCGCCGCCGGTGCCGCGCCCGGCGGCGCTGGTCATCGGCTCGGGCCCGGTCCGGATCGGGCAGGGGATCGAGTTCGACTACTGCGCCGTACAAGCCGCCGAATCGCTCCGCAAGCTGGGCTGGTCGGCGGTCATGGTCAACTCCAACCCGGAGACCGTGTCGACCGACTTCGACGCGAGCACCCGGCTCTATTTCGAGCCGCTCGACCCCGAGTCGGTCCTCGGCGTGATCGAGGCCGAGACCGGCCCGGGCGCCGAGCCGTTGCCGGCGTTCGTCCAGTTTGGCGGCCAGACCCCGCTCAACCTGGCCGCGGCGCTGGCCGCCGCGGGTGTCCCGCTCCTCGGGGCCGACCTCGAGGCGATCGACCAGGCAGAGGAACGGACGCGGTTCGCGGCGCTCCTCGACCGGCTCGGCATCCCCCAGCCCGAGGGCGGGATGGCCCACAGCATCGAGGAGTCGCTGACCCTGGCCGAGCGGATCGGCTACCCGGTCATCGTCCGCCCGTCGTTCGTGATCGGCGGGCTGGCCATCGATTTCGCGTATTCGCCGGGCGACCTGGTCCGCCAGCTGGCGGCGGCGACCGTCGTCGATCCCGATCGCCCCGTCCGGATCGACCGGTATCTCGAGGGCGTCGAGGTCGATGTCGACGCGATCTCGGATGGGACCGACGTGCTCATTCCCGGCCTCCTCGAGCACGTCGAGCGGGCGGGCGTTCACTCGGGCGACTCGGTCGGCGTGTTCCCACCCCAGACCGTGTCGGCCGGCGACCGGGTCCTGATCGTGGCCACGATGGAGCGGATCGCCCTGGCCCTCGGGGTCAAGGGCCTGGTCAATGCCCAGTTCATCGTCCGCGACGACGGGGTCTACCTGATCGAGGTCAACCCGCGCGCCTCGCGGACCGTTCCGTTCCTGAGCAAGGTGACCGGCGTGCCGATGGTCGATCTGGCCGTCCGGATCGCGCTCGGCGAGACGCTCCGCGGGATGGGCTGGCCGGGCGGGCTAATGCCGGATCCGCCGCTCGTCGCGGTCAAGGCACCGGCGTTCTCGACGGCCAAGCTGCGTGGGGTCGATCCGTCGGTCGGGCCCGGGATGCAGTCGACCGGCGAGGTCATCGGCCTCCACACCGATCCGCGGGTGGCGCTGGCCAAGGCCCTGCTCGGGGCCGCCCTGGTCCCACCGCGGCCGGGTCCGGATGGCGCCCTGGCCCTGCTGTCGATCGCCGACCGCGACAAGCCGCTGCTTGGCCGGATGGCCGCCGGTCTGGCGGTGGCTGGCTATCGCTTCGCGGCGACGGCCGGCACGGCCGCGGCACTGGCGGCGCTTGGCCACGAGGCCCGCCCCGTGGCCAAGTTCGGCGCCCCCGACACCGCCGAGGGCGTCCCGATCCTCGACCTCATCGCGTCGGGCGAGGTACGCCTCGTCGTCAATACGCCGACGCCCCAGTCCGGCGCGGTTCGCGACGCAGCCGAGATCCGACTCGCCGCTACCGCCGAGGGGATCCTGTGCCTGACCGCGATCGAGACGGCGGTGGCGGCTGCCGAGGCGCTCGATCCGGCCGTGATCGACCGACTGGCCGAGGTCCGCCCCCTGGGGGAGTGGGTCCCGGGGGTCCCAGTGGCCGTCGGCGGCTGAGGCCGGGGGCCGGGGC
>Ga0080064_1001158_pt1 | contig 57292 bp, 38 predicted proteins | sample Subgrocontami54m_FD_69260 | JGI IMG/M metagenome (GOLD analysis project Ga0080064, IMG submission 69260) | Subsurface groundwater microbial communities from S. Glens Falls, New York, USA - GMW46 contaminated, 5.4 m (SPADES assembly) (version 2) ... | reverse complement strand
GCACGACCGGGCGTCAGGTGGGGACGAAACGCGGATGGCTCGAACGTCACGCCGGCCTGTTCTAGGGAGGCGACCAACCGTCCATGGAGTGCGTCCAGCGCTCCTCGTGGGGTGGCCTGCACGCCGACCCAAACCACACGCAGCGCGCGCGGGCTGCCAAAAGACCCCGGAGCGCTGGTCGCGATCGAAAAGCCCGAAGTCGCGGCGGCAGCTTCGTCCATCGCGCTTTCGATCGCAGGCACAATCGACGCGGGCTGAGCGCCGAGGAACACGAGCGTCAGGTGCATGAGATCGGGCTGGACCCAGCGGGTGAAACCCGGCACCGCGGATTCGAGCCTGCGGCTCTGCTCACCGAGCTCCGATCGCCACGCAGGTGGCAGCTCGAGCGCAATGAACAATCTGAGACGATCTGCAGGCGTCATTAGCGGGCGCGTCCGTCAACCATGCGACGTCCCCAACGACCTGAAAGCGATGCCACAAACAGTGCCGCGCTGCCGCAGCGGGTTACTACCGGCCGCGGCCGTCCGCGCGCGCGGGTTCGGGCCGTGGAGAATCTTGTCGCCGTTGCGTCTGGATGGCCCCCCGCAGTGCTTCGAGTCCCTTGACGAGGGCGCGGCGCTGAGCAGGTGTGATTTGGCTGAGAACGGTCTCGAGACGCTCTTCGGCCGCGGCGCCCGCATAGCGAGCTGCCTCCCGGCCGGGTTCGGTGAGGCCGAGCCAGACCTTGCGGCGGTCAGAAGGATCGTCTCGGCGCTCGATCCACCCGCGATCCACGAGCGCATCGACGATCTGGGTAAGTGTGGGCAGGCGGACCGAAATCGCTCGGGCAAGCTCGCCGGCCGTGCGATCGCGGTGCTGCAGAGCGCGGACCGCGTAGAACTGAGTAGCGGAGATCGCATCACCCTTGGGGCTCGTTGGAACTTCCGTCCCCAGCGCTCGTCGGAGCGACGGGAGGCAGTCGAGAACACGGGCGACGTCGCTGGCGTCCGATTCAGACATTTCCTATCCAGAACGGTTAGATGAAGAATGCTACATACCACGGGCTTTTGCGGCAAGGGGTCGGAGGACGTGTGGTATGATCCCCGAGCTTACGCATGATCGATTTCGCCCTCTCCGTCATTCTCGTCGCAGCGTCTGTCCTTGTCGTACGAAGAGTTCGACAGTACGGCTTTGCGAGCGTGCTGCCACGCGGAGCTCTCTCGGGGCTGGCGGCGCGCACGACGATGGCGGAGCCGCCGACGGTCTCGGACCCCTCCCGGTTTCCCAGCGGGCGCTCCACGGTTGCGGCTCCCCCGGCAACATTTCCCGGCGTAACCTCCCTTCCTCGACCTGATTCCGTCCGATGGATGGCGGACGTCGAGGCTCCTGAACCGGCTCCCATCCCCGTCTCGACCGCTCCGATCTCGGCCAAGTTCGTGGGGTTTGCGCTCCTGGCCGTAGTTTTAATGATGGCCGCGACGATAATGCAGCTCCAGCTCTGGAACAAGCTAGACGAGCTGGGCCCGTTCTGGGCAATGCTTGGAATTGCGGTGTGCTTCGCCGTGGTGGTTGGGCTCGGATTGCGGCTCACCGATCCCTCGGTCGTAGCGCACCCGGAAACCATACGAGAGGCTGGAGTGACGTCAGCCCTTCTCACCAGTCGGATCCGCATCATCAGAGCCATGGCTGCAGACCCACTGGGCACTGGATTGCGACTGGTGGGGCTTTCACTGCTCTTCGAAGTCCTTGCGATCGCGTTGTTCTGGGTCGAGCAGCAGGGGACTCTCGCGTGGATGCTTCACTTGGCTGCGAGCCCGCTCTTCCTCGGCGGCATGTGGCTCATGAGCCGAACCCGGCTTCGGTCGCTCCTCGGAAGCTGGTCCAGATTCGACTCTATTGCCCTCGCTGCTTTAGTGCTGCTGGCCCTCGTGGCGCGCATGTGGCAGCTTCGGGACGTGCCCAACGGCGTGTGGTTCGACGAGTCTCAGTGGGGGTTGTACGCGCTTCGACTGGCGCAAGACCCGAGCTACCGACCGGTCTATAACCCCGGCTTGGCCCCCACGCCGACCGCGTACTGGTACATGATGGTCCCCTTCATCCAGATGTTGGGTCGGGATCCCCTCGCGCTCCGCATCCCGGCGGCTATCGGCGGGGCACTCGGGATTGGAGCTGTTTACCTGCTCGGCAGGGTGCTATTCGACCGACGGACCGCGGTCATCGCCGCTGGCCTCAGCGTAGGGCTGGTTTGGCACCTCAACTTCAGCCGCATTGCGTTCGCCTCGATTTGGGCTGTGACACTCGATGCACTTGCCGCGGCGTTTTTTGCCGTGGGGCTCCGACGGCGAAGTCCGGTCGCTTTTGCAGCAGCGGGACTGATCGCCGGCTGGGGGGTCCACTTCTACTACACCAGCAGGTTGATGCCGGTCATCTTTGTCGCGGTGGCTCTGCACCAACTGATCGCACATCGTATGCAATTCGTCCGCACCTACGCGCTCTCGCTCGCGTTGTTCGCGTTGGGGTTCGCTCTGGCGGCCGGGCCATTGGGAGCGTACGCGCTACTCCACCCTCGAGAGTTCGGCGATCGCGCCGCGCAACTGTCGATCTTTCGGGAGGTCGAAGCCGCCCAGAGCTTCCAGCCCGTCATCGACAACCTGAAGTCTCACCTTCTGATGTTCAACGTGCACGGCGATCCGAACGGCCGCCACAACTGGACGGGGCGGCCAATGTTCAGCCCCGTCATCGGCGCCGCCGCCTTGCTTGGTCTTGCGCTGGCTCTGATGCGGTTTCGGCGATGGCCATATGCGTTGCTCCTTGTATGGTTCCCGGTGATGCTCGCCGGGGGAGTATTCTCGGTGAGCTGGGAGGCCCCTCAGAGCCTGCGGACAATCGATGAAGCCACGGCGGTCGCGCTCTTCGCAGGCCTCGGGATCGGAGCCCTTTGGCAGGCGCTCGACGGCTTTCTGCCCTCCCTCGCTCCACTAGAACGCTGGGCAGTGGCAATCCTCGGCACGTTCCGCAGGGTCCGGTTCCGTCATTCTTCAGGAGCTACCGCTGCGAGCGTCGGCGCTGTAGCCCTACTGGTCGTGTTCAGCGCGACGGAGATCAACCGCTACTTCGTGGTTCAGCAGCAGGACGACCGTACGTGGGAGGAGTTTCTGACGCCTCATACGGAGGCGGTCCGACAGATGAACGAGCTTCCTTCTGACTGGCCGGCGTACGTGGACCCAGTGTTCGTGGGCCACCCTACTCTCGAGTTCTTGATGAACCCGAAACGCAATGTCCTCCCCTTCGATCGAGCAAACCTGCCAATCACGACTACTGCCGGAGCTGGAATCTATCTCACGGACCGCGAGCTCACTCTGCCCGAACGGATCTCGAGCGTCTATCCGGCGGCGGATGAGCGCGTGCTCAGCGTGCCCAGTGGTAATCGCCCGGGGCTCTATTCTTTCCGCCTTTCGCCCGCGGATATCGCTGGCTCCGAAGGCGTGCTAGCGCGATATGGTCCGAGGGAGACGGCTTTACAACGGACCGAAGCCCGGCTCAGCTTTGATTGGCCGTCCTTAGCTCCGATGCCTGCTCCTTTCGAGGCGTCCTTTGAGGCGACCCTGATCGCACCGGCCTATGGCAGCTATCGGATCATGCTCGAGGGGTCTTCCCAAGCTCGTCTGAGGCTCGACGGCGACGTTGTGCTTGTTGGGGGACAGACGGGCAACGTGGTTCTCGCCAAGGGTCCTCACGCCCTGCGGCTCGACGTTCCTGATGCTGGGACGCGTCCACTGCGTTTGCTTTGGGCGCCACCAAGGCAAGACGAGCTCGGTCCGGTTCCGTCAAACCTGCTCTACTCGAGCCCGGTCCGCGTGACAGGCCTTCTCGCAAGGCTCTACAACGGACGGGAGCCGTCCAGCCCGCCAGCCACAGAAGAGATCCAACCCGCCGTAGACATGCGCGTCCACAACACTCCACTTCCGCGTCCATACACAATCGTCTGGACCGGGTCGATCCTCGCACCCCAGGCAGGAACGTATCGTTTCAGCACGTCTAGTGCTGATGCAAGCGCGGTACGAGTCAACGGCGAACTCGTTGTGAACAATCCGACTTCGGGCGCCACAGCCACCGGCACAACTGTCCTGAGCGAAGGATGGCACGACATCCAGGTTCAGTTTCTGGACGCGGGCGCCTTCACCTTCGTCCAGTTGTGGTGGGAGCCGCCTGAGACCGCGAGAGCGTTGGTCCCGAGCAGAATGCTTCGGCCGTGGTCTGCAGCAGTCGCGAAAACTGCGCAGGCTGGTGACGATGATATTCGCCTCGCCGCCCGCCCACCCGTTCGGGCAGAAGGCGAGGCCGGGTCCTCTGTTTCCGCCGAAATACTGGCAACGAGGGGCGTGCTGCAGGAACCGAGAGGCGTGGCGACCGCACCGGATGGCACCGTCTACGTCGCGGACGCTGGTCGTAAGGCCATCATCGAGATTCCGAATGACGGTGGACCCCCACGGGCATTTGCCGAGGGTGAGCTCAAGGAGCCGTCGGGGGTCGTCGTGCTGCGAGACCGTTCGCTCGTCGTGCTCGATGCGGGCGCTGGCGCATTGTGGCGCATTGATCCTTCGAGCGGGGAGCTTGGAGAACGTCTCGCTCCCAACCAGGGCTTATACGGACCACGAGGAATCGCCGTCACGACCGACGGCCGCATTGCCGTGGCGGACACCGGCAACAACCGCATCGTGTTGATCCCGCTCTCGGGGGGAAATCCACAATATGTGGAGGGATTGCGCGAGCCAACGGACGTGGCGTTGCTTCCAGATGGCAACCTGCTAGTCGCGGAAACCGGCACGAATCGGATCACCATCGTAAGACCCAGCGGCGAGAAGGTATCGGGCTGGTCTGTACCCCAAGCATATACCGTCGTCGGTCCGCACGTGGCGATTCTGCCGCGCGGGGGATGGATCGCGACTGCACCAGAGGCTCGTTCGATCTTGAGGATGGCGCCGAATGGGCGTGAACCGCAAAAGTGGGACATCGATCCGAATCTCAAAAAGCCGGTGGGTATCGCAGCGTCACCCTTCGGAGTGGTTGTAGCCGACTCGGACGCGGCAACGGTCTCGATCTACCGTTTTCGTTAATCGGTTGACCGGAAAACATGCCTAAATTTCAGGTCCACGGCGAAGCCAATGTCCGCCCTCTTCACACAGTGAGGCCTGACAAGTCCAATTCTTGCCACCCACCGTCGCATCCACTCGACCGGCATTCTCGGACGCATCCGGAGCCCTGGTGAAAGGTGTTCCAACTCGGGTTGGGCGAATTACCAGCGCCCTGCCATCGATCCATGTAGCGGCGCGCCCGCTCGTCGCACTGCTCGCATTGGGACTGGCCGTGCTTGGCGAGCGGTCGGTGCTGCTTCAGGAGAACCTCTTCGCGATCATCCTGTATTCATTGGCGTTTGTTTCATGGATCGTCTTTAGTTCTCTGCCGCCACCGGCAGCTCTTTCGCGAGCCGAAGGGGGCTCTGAACGCGGCGTAGATGTTACCTCCATCTCATCGATTGAGGATGCCTCAGCGACTCGTCGTCGTGCCTACACCCCACGCCTACGGTTGCTTTCCCAGGCACGCAGACGTGCTCAGCTCCGATTTGGAAATCGTCATGGTCTGCTGGCACTTATTGTCCTGGAGGTTGCTTTACTAGCTCCTTCGGGTCTTCTCTTGTCTCGCAACATTTCGAACCCGGTTGGGGGATGGCTCTGGGCAGCTGCGTTGGTCGTGGCCGTTGGCGCTTCCTGGCTTGCTGCACCAACCTCTGTTCAAGCACTCCTTCCCGGTCCCGACACGCCCGACGCGCCACGCGTGCCCTTGCGCTGGGAGGTAGCGGCGCTGGCCAGCATTCTCGCCGTTGGGGTAGGCCTGCGAGTTTGGAACATCGAATACATGCCACCAGTGATGGGCGATGAGGGGGAGCGCGGTCTTGTCGCTCGGGCGATAGCGCAAGGTGAATTCCGTCCACTGTTCGGTGATGGCTGGTGGACGGTTCCCAACGCCTATTTCTATTTCCTCGCTGGAAGCCTCAAGCTCTTTGGCGATTCGGTTGCCGGCGGTCGCGTCTCTTCGATCGCAAGCGGAATGGTGTGGATCGTCGCCGCCTACTGGATCGGACGGACTCTGTGGAGCGGGCGTGTCGGTCTCCTGGCCGCAGGCCTCATGGCGAGTTCGCCACTCGCCATGCAATTCAGTCGCGTCGCAACGGAGGCTACCCCGATGGGCGCGCTATGGGCCCTGGGATTCGGATTCCTCTTCCGCGGCCTTCGCGCTGGCGGCTGGATAAATTGGGCACTCGCTGGGTTGTGCTGGGGACTTGGGCTTTACACCTACGCCGCGAGCAAACTCATCCTTGGTGTCGTGCCTCTGCTCGCGGCGTATTGCGTGATTCGCTGGCGACGCGAAGGACTTGCGCTCTATGCTCCGGGACTCACGCTACTCGTAGCGGTCATGCTGCTCACCTTTCTCCCGTATGGCATCTTCCAATCACAGATCAATTGGGGCGGATTCTCAGGACGGGCAGCCGAGATGTCAATCTTTGCCCCCCAGAATCAGGCCCGCATGTTCGAAGCTCGCGGCCTGAGTTTTGGGCGAGATTGGTTCGACGGCAAAAGTACGGTCGAGACCATTCTCGCGCACCCGATGGAGTGGGCTCAGCTCCTTCTTCTCCAGATCCGTACCTCGATGGAGGTGCTCTACCGCAAGGGCGATGCCACTGAGTTCTTCTCCACAACACCGCACAACGGGATGTTTCTTCATCCTGTGCTGGCCGCGCTGACCATTCTGGGGCTGGCGTTTGCCGTTTGGCGGGTATGGGACCCGCGCTTCGGCCTTCTCAACATTTGGTTCTGGTCCGCGATGATGGCCGTAGTTGTTACCATCGATACTCCGTCAGGTCAGCGTATTGCGGGAGCCTGGCCCATGGTCATGGTCCTTCCCGCCATTGTCCTGGACCGAGCGCTCAGGGCGGTGGAGGGACTGGGTCACTCTGCCGCTCGTGGATTCGCGGTAGCCGCGGTCCCGCTCTTTCTTCTGGCCTGGGTTTTCGTCGGCGCCCAGGAATATTTTCGAGACTACGCAGCGACCTGCGTCTTCTGCAATGTGACGACCCAAGCACGTTACGCGGAGAGCTTGGGGGGAAAATTTAAGGTCTATCAGTTGAGCTTTGGCGACAACATATTTTTTGGTCATGGCACCACACGTTTTATTGCCAAAGGGGTCGATGGTCAGGACGTTCATTCGCCGTCAGAAACGTTGCCAATCACGACGAATGATGGCAAGAATGTGGCCTTCATCGTATATCCAAGCAACGTGAAATATCTCCCGATAATCAAGGCTGTGTATCCCGCTGGTTCCGAAGAACAGGTGGTGAGCTCCGACGGGAAGCTCCGCTTCACGGGGTATAGGCTCGCGCCCGGGCAAGTGGAGGCCCGCCAACAAGTCCAAGCGACCTACACGTCGATCAGGGCAACCACGGCCATGGTTCGCGAGGAGCCCCGCATAGGGACAGAAGCTGCTGGCCGGTCGCCCGCGTGGGAACCACCCCTTGGCCTGGAGTTCCCTGCGACGGCCCAATGGTCGGGCGCCCTTTTGGTACCAGCGTTCGGCGTCTACGTCTTCTCTCTGGATGGCGAGCGTGCGACCCTCGAAATCGATGGCAACCGAGTACTAGGGGACGCGGGACCGACACAGTTTCAGACCAACCAGCGTCAGGCCACGGTTGTCCTCGCTAAGGGGCTCCATGACGTACGGCTGTTTGGCACCCTCAGTGGCCCGTCCAGCCGACTGGGGGTCCGATGGGGTGGCGACGCCGCGTCGCTGACCGGAATCGCGCCTCGCTATTTATTCAACGGGTCGACCGGCGGTCTTTCGGGTGAGGTTTGGCGCCAAGAACCGGCTGCGCCGTTCTCCGACCTTCGGACTCTTCCGGACGGGAACTTGGGAATCTCCTTGACTGCACGGCGCACGGATTCCTTTATAGGCTTTCGAGAATCTGCCGCCGCCTTTGGCAGGACCGCATTCGTTGCCCGATGGCGCGGCACGATCCACATCCCGAAGGACGATACGTACGGGTTCCAGACCCGATCGCGCGGTGCGAGTCTCTTGCTCATTGATGGGAGCTCGGTTGTCAACAATGCAGGGACGGGCGAGGGCCGGGAGGAATCGAACACGCTGCTCCTCACTGCTGGGCCCCACTCGATAGAGCTGCGCTACGCGTGGATGGACGGCGCGTCGCCCCTTGAATTGTTCTGGAAGCTTCCGAACGAGGGTTGGGAGCTCGTTCCCCCCGCCGTCTTGCGCCCCGACGAACGCCTTTGGTCGCCTTCAGCCATGGCCAACGCCCCTAGCCCACGCATCGACTAATAGAGGAGACAGAATCCGAATGCCTCCCTCATCGATTCCTCAAAGGAGACTTCGTCAGTTCTTAGTGGTAGCCTTCGCGTTATTGGCCCTCCTTATAGCGAGTCTAGGACAACATGCCTTGACTCAATTACATAACTGGAACCTTGCTTTGACGCTATACGGAGGAAGTGTTGCCGCACTGATCTTCGGAATCGTCTTTCAACAACATACCGGCTCATCAATCGCGTTGATGTCGCGACTGAGTGGAATGTCGCTAGGCGAGCGCACCAAGCCACCGCTCCTCCTTGAGAAATGTCGTCGCCTCTACCGGGCATCCATCTCAAACCTAAGTCGGATCCGACCGACCCGCCCAATCGTCTTGAGCGTCTTGTCGGTCTTATCGCTGGCGGTTTCCGTCGTCGCCGTGGACCGTCAAGGCCTCGCCAGCCTAACTCTTGCCGCATGGGGCGGGGCTCTGGGATTCGCGTTTGGCGCCGCGCTGCCGTCCATTCGGAAACGCGCGGCGGGCCGGCGAGTCTTGTGGACTGGGTTCGCGATCGGCGAGTTCGCAGCGGTATTTGCGATGGTGAGTATCGGAGCTGCCCTCCGTCTGTACCATCTCAGTGGCATCCCTGGCGGCATTCACGGCGACGAAACTGAGTTCGGGCTGCTGGCTCGCACTGTCCTGGCGGGGCAGGGTCCCAACCCGTTCGGAACGGCTTTCTTAGGAGATCCCGCGCTCTATGTGTACATTCTGGCACTGTTTCTTGCGCTCTTTGGAAATGAGATAGAAGCGCTTCGGCTGTCATCGGCGGTTGCCGGCGTGGTGACGCTAATCGCGTTCTATTTCGTGATACGACGGATGTTCGGCGTTCGGCCCGGGCTGTTTGGGCTGGCACTGCTCACTGGGAGTGCCGTACACGTCGACTTTAGTCGGCTTGCACTTAACGTCATCCTGGTCCCCCTGTTCATCTGCCTGGTTGCATGGTCGCTCTGGGAAGGGCAGTTGAGCCGCCGTCGGGGGTGGTGGCTCGCCTCCGGAATCTTCGGTGGTCTCGCTTTCTACTCGCATTTTGGGGGCAGGCTGGCTGTTCTAATCATCGGTTTCTATTTTGTCTACCTGCTGTCAACGCGGCGAGAATCATGGCGAGCCTGGATTGCGGGAGCCTCGCTCGCGCTCCTGGGTGGCGTGATTGCCCTAGCGCCCTTTTTGGTTCATCTGTCCGACCGGAGCAATCAGCTGACAGACCATGTGGGTGGTCGCCTCATCTTCAACGCCTGGGATCGAGCGACCGCGGCCCAAAGTACCACGAATGTGCTCGGTGTCTTGGCCGGCCAGGTCAAGACTAACGTCCTTGCGTTTGTCACCGGTGCTGATGCGGGGCCCTTTTATGGATTTGCGGGATCACCACTGCTCAGCCCAAGCCTGGCCCCTCTCTTTGTTCTGGGTATGGCATTTATGATGGCCAAGGCCCGTGACGTGCGATACGGGCTGCTGGTTATTTGGTTCTGGACGTTTGTGCTCGTGGGCGGGGCTCTGACGGTTGACTCACCCCAATTCCATCGTCTCATGCCGGCGGTGCTGCCATCCTTCGCTGGAGTTGCGCTCCTACTGGACTGGCTTGTTGGTCTGGGAGCCCGCCTGGGGGGGCGGAAACTCACCGTCGCTCTCATCGCCGGGTCAGCGCTTGTGCCATTGATCGCCGGCTATCAGGACGAATCAAATTTCCTTCGCCGTGCAAATGAAGCGTGGCAGAGTTCAACGGTACAAGCTCGGTATATCGCGTCGCTCGGAAACGAGTATCGAGTCTACAGCCTAAGTTCGCCTTATATGTACTTCGATCATTCAACGACCCGTTTCCTTTCTCCGAAGGTGGAGGGAGGTACGCTGCAGAACCCGGCCGCCGATCTTCCAGTCGCGACATCCGCTGATCGCCACTTGGCTTTTCTTGTGTATCCTCCGCTCTATGGCTACCTTCCAGTGCTGCACTCGTTCTACCCGCAAGCGCAATTCGAAGTGGTCAAGAGCGCAGCAGCGGGAGAGATGTTTACGGCGGTTCGCGTCTCTCGCGACGATATCGCGCGCTTTCAGGGTTTGACCGCGCAATACGGTGGCGTCCAGGCGGTAGAAACGAACGTCGGTTCGCTCGGGCGCAGCACGCCAAATTACCCGTCTCCGGCACAGTGGTCGGGCAGCATCTACATGCAACGAGATGGACCATACATGCTGCAGATTGACGGACCAGCGTCCAATCTGCGCGTCGATGGGATTTCCGTTGGCTCCGGGGAATCGCGGGAATACTCAGCGGGGTGGCATGTAATTGAGTTCTCGGGCCTGCTCGACAGGCCTGGGTCTACAGTTGCACTAAGGTGGCGGCCTCCTGGTGGACCCCTCAGCGAAGTTGGTTCACGATGGCTTGACGCTCGGACCCTGCCCGCAGGTCTCCGCGCACGAATAAGTAGTGCTGATGGCAGAGTGAGTGAGAGACGTGATCGAGCGATCGGCTTTCGCGCTTTGACCGACCTCACAAGGGCCGCGGTGCCAGCAACGGCTACGTGGGAGGGGATCCTCAACCTCAATCTCCCGGGGCGCTACAGCTTTTCTCTCAATGCTGAGGGGGATGCACAGTTGACGATCGACGGCGCCACACTGGCGGCAAAAGCAGGAGGGTCCGGGCTAGGCAGCACGGCTGGAACTGTCGACCTGACTGCTGGGGCGCATGTGTTGAATGTGACCTACACTTGGCGCGGCGGCCCCGGGACAATTGAGTTGTCCTGGATCCCGCCCGGCGGCCAGTCCTCTCTCGTCCCCCCAGAGGCATTCGCACCACTGATCCAGCAATAACGCACGTTGATCCACGAAGCGCTGGACGGGTTGCCTCGTGACCGTGCCGACCTACAACGAGGCCGACCTACAACGAGGCCGACCTACAACGAAAAGGAACACCTCTCCTCCCCTCGCCCTAGCACTTCTGTCTCTCGACGCTGAGCTCTAGATGCTGGTCATCGACGACGGCTCCCGGACGGAATTGCGGAAATCGCCGAACACCTAGCTTGGAGGAACGCGCCAATCGTGGTCTCGACCCACCAGCGTCCGTAGCCGATGCGAACTTGATACAATGCCGGCTTGCCGATCCGTTGTCCCCTAGCCGTGCCAACGGCTTCTGCATCAAACCATTGCCGATGAGGGGTCGCGTAGGCTGTCATGAAAGTTGTCATCCTGGCCGGTGGCTTGGGCACCCGCCTGGCCGAGGAAACGGACGTGAAGCCGAAGCCGATGGTAGACATCGGTGGGCAGCCAATCCTTTGGCACATCATGAAGCACTATGCACACTACGGGTTTCGCGAGTTCATCGTTGCCCTCGGCTATCGCGGTGAAGTCATCAAACGATACTTTCTCGACTACCATCACCTCGCGGGAAGCATGACGATTTCCCTAGCCGAGGGTGTGCTGAAGGCCCACGAGACTCGTCTCGAGGACTGGATCGTGCATCTGATTGAGACGGGTTTGGACACCCAGACTGGCGGCCGAGTGAAACGGTTGCAGTCGTGGCTCGGCGACGAGACGTTCATGCTCACGTACGGGGACGGAGTGAGCAGCGTTGACCTGCGCGCCTTGCTCGCTTTTCATCGCTCCATGGGACGTATCGGGACCGTGACAGCCGTCCGCCCGCCGGCCCGGTTCGGCGGACTAGATCTGGACGGCGATCTCGTCTCACAGTTCCTCGAGAAGCCGCAGATCGGTGAGGGTTGGATCAACGGCGGGTTCATGGTCTTCGAGCCCGCTATTTTCGATTATCTCGACGACGATGCCTCGATCCTCGAGACGGATGGCCTCGAGCGGCTGGCGGTGCGAAGTCAGCTCGCTGGCTATCGGCACGCGGATTACTGGCAATGCATGGACACCCTACGGGACCTCCGCCAGCTTAGAGCCCACTGGGATTCGGGCCGAGCCCCATGGAAGGCCTGGGACTGATGCACGAAGCCCTCTCCAGCACGGCGACGGACCGCACGGCGTTTTGGACGGATCGCCCGATCCTCGTGACGGGCGCGACCGGTCTCGTCGGAAGCTGGCTTGTCAAACGCCTACTCGGCATGCGCGCGGATGTCGTGTGTCTCGTGAGGGACTGGGTTCCACAGAGTGAGCTCTCCCGCGCCGGCGCGCTCTCTGAGATCAAGACCGTCCGCGGTGACGTGCGCGACCAGGAGTTGCTCGAGCGCACGCTTGGCGAGTACGAGATCGACACCGTGATCCACCTGGCGGCCCAAACGCTGGTTCCCGTCGCCAATCGGAATCCCGTCTCCACACTTGACACCAACATCCGCGGCACGTGGTCGCTGTTGGAAGCTTCCCGCCGAAGTCCCTGTGTGCACCAGATCGTGATCGCCTCGTCTGACAAGGCGTACGGTTCTCAGGAGAAATTGCCGTACGAGGAGGACGCTCCGCTTCAAGGGCGGCACCCGTACGACGTGAGCAAGTCGTGCACCGATCTCATAGCCCAAGCCTACGCTGTCACGTACCAACTTCCCGTCATCATCAGTCGATGTGGCAACTTCTATGGCGGCGGCGATCTCAACTGGAACCGGCTCGTGCCTGGCACCATCCGCTCCGTCATTCGTGGCCAGCGTCCCGTCATCCGGTCTGACGGCACCGCGATAAGGGACTACTTCTACGTCGAAGATGGGGCGGCTGCATACACGCTCCTTGCCGAGGCACTGGCGTCGAACCGAGACCTCAGTGGTCAGGCGTTCAACTTTTCGAATGAGCAGCCGATGTCCGCACTCGACCTCGTCGATCGAATCCTGGCGCTGACCGGTTCGGACCTTGAACCCGACGTCCGGAGCGAAGCCACCAACGAGATTCAGGATCAGCGCCTCAGCGCTGCGCGAGCCCGAACGCTGCTCGGTTGGCGGCCATTTTTTGACCTAGACGAAGGACTGAAACAGACAATCCGCTGGTACCTCGATCTTCTCGGCGCAGATGGCGGCGCCCAATAATTGACCGCGGCGCGACGACGCTTGTTTCGGGCGAGAATACGTAACGACAGTCACCAACCGGTGAACGATGAGCCCCGGATCTAGTACCATCATGGTCACATGAGCAGCGGAGACCCTACTTTCAATGCCGGGCGGCAGCATGATCGTTCCTGGAGCGAAGTCAGCGATTTCGATCCCTGGGATGGACCCGCACCGTCCGAAGCACCGCCACCTAATCCGTCTCTCGAAGACGCCACCGCTCCCAGCGGACCCTTACCGGACCGGCTGACCGCTGATTGGGACAGGGGCTACGCTCCCAGCCCATTGCGCGAGCGACCGCCCGAGACACGACCTCGTGCGCCCGAACCGGAGATCCCGGAGCAAGCCCCCCCCCCGACTGGAAATGGGCAGTGGCTGCCCACTCCGGCTGCGACGTGGAATGGGGGCGATTACCCAAGACCTAAGCGGCAGTTTCGACTGGCGCGACCGTCTCTGCCTCGGCCGCGCCTGACAAAGACGCGTGCGGCCGTTCTCGCTATCCTCCTTGTCGCTGCCGCTCTTCGCCTCTATGGAATCAACTGGGACAGTGGACACCATCTGCACCCGGATGAGCGGTTCATTACACAGACCGCCGGTGCGTTGCGCTTGCCGAGCCCCACGCAGTACTTCGACACCGCGCGTTCTCCGCTGAACCCGAACGGTCTGCAGAATACCTCCTATGTCTACGGGACGTTTCCGCTCTTCGTAACGCGCGTGCTCGGGGACGTCATCTCGGGAGGTGTGCGGACCGTAACGACCCAGCCGGCCGAACCTGGCCTCGTGCAGACTTTGCGCGACTTGACCGGTTACGACGCCATCCACCTGCTTGGCAGAGCGTTGTCGGCAGGGGCTGACGTCCTGACGGTGTTGGTCGTGTTCCTCATCGGCCGCCGCCTCTACGGCCGAGCCGTGGGCTTTACCGCAGCGTTCCTCATGGCATTTACCGTTCTCCAGATCCAGTCAGCTCACTTCTTCACCGTCGAAGCTCCGCTCACACTGCTGGTAACTCTCGCGTTCTACTTCGGGATTCGGGCATCAGAGACTGGTTCGCTCAGGGATTGGTCGCTCTTCGGTTTGACGACGGGGTTGGCGGCGGCAACGAAAGTCACCGCTCTGATGCTCGTCGTGGTCGCCATCGGCGCCGCCGTCATCTTCTGGTACCGCGTGTCGCGGCTGGGAGAGAGGCCCGAACGCCGCAGGTTCCTGAAAGAAGACATCGCGACAGGACTGTTCGTCGCGGGTTCTCTTGCGTTCGTCGCATTTCGATTCGCGATGCCCTACGCATTCAACGGGCCGAGCGTTTTCAACGTCTCCTTGAACGCGCGCTTCATCGAAGTCTTTACCGGATTCCAGCGCATTGGCACCGGCGAGGGCGACGTTCCGTTCAACCAGTCCTGGAGTGGTACAACGCCCTACGTCTGGCAGCTAGCGAACATGGCCCTGTGGGGAATGGGGGTACCACTCACGGTCGCCGCGTGGGCTGGGGTGGTATTCGCTGTCTGTCAGCTCGTGCGGAATCCGCGACGCTACTACGTTCACGGCCTGGGCCTCATATGGGTGCTGGCGAATTTCATCTACTGGGGTCCTCAGCTCACAAAGCTGATGCGTTATCAGCTACCGATCTATCCGCAGCTCATCCTCTTTGCGGCGCTGATGGTGGTCCTCGCCTGGCGCTGGGCACGTGGACTAGCGGAGGCTAGTCGCCAAGCGGGAGCGCTCGTGGATGTTGATGGGTCACGTCCGGTCGCCACCGGCTGGGCGGTTGCGAAGTTTGGGTCAATCGCTGCTCGAGTCGCCGCGGTGTTGGTAGTGGGTTGGACCGTTTTCTACGGCCTTGCGTTCACGTCCATCTACTCGCATCCCATAACGCGGGTAACCGCATCGGAATGGATCTACGACAACATTCCGCCCGGGACAGCCATTGCGTCGGAGCATTGGGACGACCAGCTCCCGGTCGGTATTCGCGGTCGAGAGCGGGTGGGATACAAGTTCGTCGAGCTGACCCTCTACAACGACGAAGGGCCAGAGAAGCGGACGGACCTGGCGACGAAGCTCGACCAGACCGACTACATCGTCATGTCGAGCAACCGCCTCTACGGATCGATCCCCCGGAACCCTCGACGGTATCCACTGGGCACTCGATACTACCAGGCGCTCTTTGGCGGGGAGCTTGGCTTCGAACGGGTCGCCGACTTCACCTCGCGCCCGTCGTTTCTCGGCATCCAACTGAACGACGATAACTCAGAGGAAAGCTTCACGGTCTATGACCATCCAAAGGTCACGATCTTCAAGAAATCAGCCGAATATTCGCCCGAGAACGTCCGTGCCATCTTCAACGCTGTTCCCGTCGAGCAAGCCCTGCGTAATCTGAAGCCGATCAACGCGGGCTCGCGAGGGCTGCTGCTCGATTCGGCTACATGGGCTGCCGATCGCGCGGGAGGCACGTGGAGCGCCATGTTCGACCGCAACTCGCTGTCGAACAATCTGCCGCTTCCCGTGTGGTATCTCGTCGTGCAGTTGCTCGGGTTGATAGCGTTGCCGCTGACCTGGCTGGTCTGTCGAAGGCTTGGCGACGCGGGATATCCGCTGGCAAAGACGATCGCGATCGCGGGGATTGCCTATATCCCATGGCTTCTGGCGAGCGTGCGGCTGGTGCCGTACACCACGCTATCGATTCTGCTGTCGGTGGCCATCATGGCCGCGGGGTCCGCGCTTGTCGTCTTCAGACACCGTCCCGCGATCACCGCCGACCTGCGGGCGAGGCGCGGCGTGATCTTGGCGACCGAGCTCATTTTCCTCGTGACCTTCGCCGGGTTTACTGTTATGCGTCTGTTCAACCCGGATCTCTGGCACTCGGCGTATGGTGGCGAGAAGCCCATGGACTTTGCGTATCTCAACGCGATCATCAAGAGCACCTGGTTTCCGCCCTATGACCCGTGGCTCGCAGGTGGCTACCTCAACTACTACTACTTCGGTCAGGTCCTGGTGGCGTCCCTCATCAAACTGACGGGCATCGTGCCGTGGGTGGCGTACAACCTCGCGATCCCGACCATCGCGGCCCTAACGGCGACCTCACTTGCCTCCGCCGTGTACAACCTGCTGATCTCCGACGCCGCGGCGCCGCGGACGCGTAAGTTGTGGGCCCTCGGTGGAGGCGCGGCCGCCATCATGATGGGCATCGTCGGTGGCAACCTCCACCCGATCGAGCAGCTCCTCGCTTGGCTGACCAAGCTCGACCCTGCGCCCGTTCGCACAGTCATCCCCGGTGTGACAGGAGTCGTGAGCTTTGGCCGAGGGCTCTGGATTTGGGCGATGAGTTTGGGCAACGGCTTGCCCCCGTTCAACTTCGATTTTTGGGCGCCAACGCGCATCATTACGACGGAGCCAACGACGCCTATCACAGAGTTCCCGTACTTCACGTTTCTCTACGGGGACCTGCACGCCCACATGATCTCGATGCCACTGGGCCTCCTTGCCGTCGGGCTCGCGATCAATCTGGTCCGCCAGCCCGCCTGGGTGCCAAGCATCTCGGGTCGTCCGATCCGCGACATTGCCCGCGACGTGATTCGTGCTCTCCGAACGCCCGGAGGGCTGACGCTTGTGCTGCTGGCGCTGGATGTCGGCATCATACGGATGGCGAACTCCTGGGACTTTCCCACCTACCTTGGACTGACGGGAGCGGCCGTTCTCCTGGCGGAGTTGCTTCGCCGAACAGACTGGAAGACGGCGGTTGGTCGGGCGATCGTGCTGAGCGGGACGGTTGCCGTGGCCAGCCAGTTCTTCGTCCTCCCATACCTTCGTAGCAACGAGCTCTTTTATTCAGGTGTTGAGTTCGCTAAGGACCGCACGGGTGCTCTTCATTACATCGTCATCATGGGCTCCTTCCTGACGGTCCTAGCGACCTACTTGGTTTTCCAGCTTTGGGGCGTGCGGCGCCAGCTTGGCCGTGGGGCCCTCATGGGCTTGGGAGCGATTGTGGCCCCTAGCACATCACAGGCGTTTGCCGCGGCAGAGGCAAGCGCCCCAACGAGATCGCGGAGGTCAATGCCGCGGGCGGTCGCGATCGAGCGTGCAGCCGCAAGTCTCGCTTTTGTCGGCATTTTGGTCGCCGTCCTCTTGATTCTCGGCGGCCTTCCGGTTGTAGGGATCTCGCTGTTGGGCATCGCAGCCCTTGTGGTGGTGGCGTTGCTGCGACCTCTTGCACCGGGCACGGCATTTCTCTTCCTGCTCGCCGCCACGGCCCTCGCGATCACCGCGGGCGTCGAGGTATTTGTCCTCAAGGGCGATATTGGCCGAATGAACACGGTTTTCAAGTTCTACCTTCAGGCGTGGCTGTTCCTATCGATCGTGAGTGGCGCGTTCCTGGCCCTTATGGCGCGTCGCATGCAGGGGTCGCGATGGATGCGGAGGCAGCGCCGCGGTATCGCGCTGGTCCTGGCAGCCATCCTCGCCATACCTTTTCTGTACACGCTGCTGGGGACGCCTGTGAAGGTTCAGGCGCGGTTCACCCCGCTGCCGCCGACCTTGGACGGCATGGCGTACATGAGCCAGTCTCGCTACGGAGACGAGAGGGGCGACATGTCCATCCGAGACGACTTCCAGGCGATCAACTGGATGCTCGACAACATCCAGGGCTCACCCGTCATCGTAGAGGGATTGGCGCCCATCTATCACTGGCGGTCACGGGTCTCGGTGTACACGGGTCTTCCCACTGTGATCGGGTGGGACTGGCACCAGACTCAGCAGCGAGGAGACTTCAGCTACATGATCCAAGACCGCGTCAGGGATACAGAGCGAATCTTCAACACGGCATCGCCTGAGGACGCGCGACAGCTTCTCGACCGCTATCAGGTCGAATATGTGTACATCGGCGGCCTCGAGCGCCGATACTACACCGCGCAAGGGATCGCCAAGTTCGAGGGTATGGTGGGACCGAATTTTCAAAGTGTCTATGCGAACGATGCTGTGACCATCTACCGCGTGGTTAGGTAGTCATGCTCGAAGTACTCAGGGACGCACTTTTCTGGCTCATTGGCATCGAGATCTTGGGCCTCGCGGTGCTGCCCCTTGCCCTGCGGGTCTCTTTTGGCCTGCCGGATGGCGGATATGCGATCGCGAAAATGCTCGGCCTCCTCGTGCTGGGCTACATCGCGTGGATCACCGGCATTCTGGGGATTTCGTCTTTCACGGGCGCCACGCTCGTCGTGCTGACCGCAGTTCTGGCGGCTGCGTCGTGGTGGCTCTGGGGGAGAGAGCTTCGCAACGCATGGCCATCCATCAAGCCGATGGCGCTTGGGGCAGAGGCGACATTCCTCGCCATTTTTGTAGTGGCGGCGCTCGTCCGCTCCTTCAACGCGCCAATAGCTGGCCAAGAGAAACAAATGGACTTGACCTTCCTGCACGCGTTGATTTCATCGCGTGCGCTTCCTGCTCCGGACCTTTGGCTAGCGGGCTACGGCATGCCCTACTACTACTTTGGGTATCTGATCCAGTCGCTGTTGGGAAAGGCTCTTCCCGTCGACCCGGCCGCCGCGTACAACCTGGCCGTCGCCACGGTGCTTGCGCTAGCCGCTATGGGCGCTTTCGGTATCGGCTCTGGACTGGTTCGCCTCGCTGGTGCCAGTCGACGGGTGTCCATGGCCCTCGGTGCTTTGGGAGCGTTCGCGCTGACGATCATGGGGAACTTGGAAGCGATGTTCGAGGTCATCGCTGGCGCCGGCATCGGAGACCGTGGCTTCTGGTCGATGATCGGCATCAAGGGCCTACAGCAGGCGAATGGTGCGGGATTCCCGCCGGTGGATGGCGGCTGGTGGTTTAGGGCGGCGCGCGTAATTCCGAACATCCCACCCGACGGAATCAACGAGTTTCCATATTTCAGCTTTTTGCTGGGCGATCTGCATCCGCACTACATGGCCATTCCACTCGCCATCATGATCGTGACACTTGCCTGCCACGAGTTGGTCATCGCACGTCCCCTGCGGAGCGATCCGGTTCGGCTAGGCATTGCCGCTATCGTGCTCGGTGCGGTTATCCCATTCAACACCTGGGACGTGCCGATCTTCTGGGGCATCTTCGCCCTCGCATTGGCCGCAGCGGCGCTTCAGCAACCGTCCCCAATAGCGGCGCTGGTGGATCGAGTCAAGGACCTTGCGGCGACCGCCGTGCTGGCGCTGCTGTGCTATCTGCCGTACTTCGTTGGGTACGTTTCTCAGCCATTGGGCATCGGCATCGTGGACGACCGCACGATGTTCGGGTCGCTCTTTGTGCTCTTCGGTCCGCTCCTCGTTCTTGCGCTGATGGGAGGCGTCGTAGGTCTCCTGCGCCGAGTCGGTCCAGCCGTCAGTGAGGGCTCCCGCGTCGCTTTGCCGTCCTTGGTCGTGGGAGTCGTCATCGCTCTCTTGCTTACCGTACTCAAGCAGCCGACGTTGGGCTTTCTCGCGGCGACTCTCATCTATTGGGCGACGTTGACCTGGCTACGCTTGCGGGAGTTGGACTCTGTCGCCGGAGTGGCCGCAGGTGTGCTCATGATTGCGGGGCTTGGGAGCATTCTGATCCCAGAGGTCGTGTTCTTGCGAGACGTCTTCGGGTCCCGCATGAACACCGTCTTCAAGTTCTACTACGATGCCTGGATCCTTCTAGCCATCGCGGCACCCGTCATTGTTTGGGAGCTCGTCGTGGCGTTTCGCGAAGTATCTGTGTCTTCTCTCTGGGTGCGGCCGGTGGCCGCCGCCAGCCTCGCGGGAGCGGCTGTCCTGGTGTTGGGCGGCACGATCTATCCCGTAGCCGCAACGGCAACAAAGTCGAGTGGAGCGCTGGGTGCTCCCACCCTGGACGGAATGATTCACCTTCGCCAGTTCCGTTCCGAGGACGCCGCTGCTATTGATTGGTTGAGACGCAACCACCCAGGGGTTGGCGTTGTGGAGGCGGTTGGCGACGACTACACCGACGCCGGACGGTTCTCGACGTTCGCTGGAGTTCCGACCCTCGTGGGTTGGCCCGGGCATGAAGTTCAGTGGCGGGGCCCTAGCCCGGCGGTCGATCAACGGAAAGAGTTGGCGCGGCGGGTGTACACCAGCTCGGATGTCTCGGTGTGGCGGAATGACGTCCAACAAACGGAGATGCGGTTCGTCGTACTTGGCGGTCTGGAGCGTGAGATCTACGGGCCGACCGCAGGTGTGGCTCTGGACCAGGCGTTTCCCGTTATTCAACAATTCGGCGCAACGAAGGTCTACGAGCTCGTGGAACGGACGAAATGAGAGCAATGCTAGAGGCCAGCCTGGACGCTGTCCCGGCTCGACGCGAGAATCAGACCCCTATGCTGGCTGCCTGGGGAGCGATCGCGCTCGTGAGCGCAGTCGTACGAGTGCTTCTGATCGATCTCTTCCCCTTGTCGGAGGCTGAGGCCTCATTGGCGGTGCGTGTACTGAGCGCCTCTCAAGGGCAGTTGGACACATCGCTCTCCACCACCGGGGCACCCCTGTTCGCGCATCTCATGGCGCTTATTGTTTGGGTGTTCGGTGCGAGTGATGTGTCGGTGAGAATCGTGCCAGCCCTAGCGGGCGTAGGTCTTGCGCTCACACCGGCCCTGCTGACCGCCACGATCGGGAGGCGCGCGGCGCTTTGCGCAGCCTTTCTGATCGCAGTTTCCCCTGTTGCCATCCAAGTTTCCCGCATGGCGGACCCGGCGATGATCACCGCCGCTCTGGCTATGTTGGTCGTCGGGAGCATGGTTCGTCTCATGACTGATCGTCCCTGGTGGAGCCCATGGACTCTCTCCGTCGGAATCGGCCTGGGGTTGGCGGACTCGCCCGGTATCGTGGTGGCACTTGGGACGGCAGTGCTGGCGGCAGGTGCGACGTGGGGCGCTTCGCCTCGTCTGTGGCTTAGTCGCCTAGCGGATGGGCAAGAGACCGGTGAGTGGCGGGCAGCCGCCCGCCCCGTGGCGGTCGGAGCAGGCGTGGCGGTTGTCGCGGCAACAGGAGCCGCAATGGACCTCTCAGGCTTGGGCTTCGCTTTCGGCGAGCTTTGGGGCGGCGCGGCCGGTCTGCTGACGCCGGCGCCCTTCCCAACGCGTAATCTCGCCACGATCCTCGTCTATGGTTGGCCGATTTTTGCCCTAGCCGTATTCGGGTTCGTCAGCCGAGTTCGAGCCGGAGATCGTCTCGCGCTGTTCCTCGGGCAGTGGACGCTGATCTTGATCGCGCTGGCCGCGGTCGCGGGTCAGTCCGCGGTGAGCCTCGCTGTATTGCCCATCGCCCCCGCGGCCCTGCTGGCTGGCATAGCCATTCAAAGCCTCGCGCCCGCCGGGTTCCTTCGAAGACTCAGTGGAGCGGCTTGGGCCGGCGCGTTGGTTTCATTCCTGATCGTCGGAGCAGTGGTTCTCGCCATCTCGCAATCTATCGGCGCGGGTCGGGGCCCGCAAGCGGGCCTCGTCGGCCTCGTTCTACTCGTTGCCGTGGTTGCGGCGCTGTGGCGATGGAAGCTTGCAGCAGACGAGCGGGGACCGGCCTTGGTGCTCTTTCTGGTTTTGGCGGTGGGCCTATTGACCGTGGGTTCCATCGGTCGTCTCAGCTTCGGAGGGAGTCCCAGAGGCTCGGAGCCGCTCCCGCGCGAGATGACGGACCCAGAAATCCGCGCGAAGTTCCACGAGCTCGGTATTCTCGCGAGCGCCGACCCGAGTCGTGTGTTGCCGATCGATCCAGCCACGCCGGACGTTGTGCGCTGGTATGGTCGCGCAATTCCTCAGACGCCCCGCGACTCGAGCGTCCAGCCGCGTCCGTTCACGATCCGTCAGGTGGGCGCAGACGTCCCCGGGTCGACGTCGCTCGGTCCAGGTGGCCCACGCACGGCGTGGAAGACGATCTCCATCCTGAATCGGTTCGATCTTCATCCGCTGGGCGTTGCGCGGTGGGCGGTATCACGTGTCGGTCTATTGCAAGGAAGACCGAGCGATATAATCATCACGCGGTAATCGATCGTTCGGGGCGCTCCGGGGTCGGGGCGCCCCCCGTTTAAGAAACCGTCGTTGTCGGAGAAGAGCATGGTCCAGGTCCAAGAGCGCATCGAGCCAATAGCACAACCGGAACCGAGAACGCCTCCGGTTGTGGAGCCATCGGCTCCCTCGCGCGCGTGGTTGCCGTTTGTGCTGATCGTGGCGGCCGGTTTCATCCTCCGCATGTGGGATCTCGGCGCGCGGGCCATGCATCATGATGAGAGTCTGCATGCTGTCTACGGCTGGTACCTCTTCACGGGCAGGGGCTACACGCACGACCCGATGATGCATGGTCCCTTTATGTTTCATATCACGGCCCTGATGTACTTCTTGTTCGGGGATAGCGAGGTTAGCTTCCGTTTGTCGCTCGTTCTTCTCTCCACGGTGGCTATCGCCCTGATGTATTTCATGCGGCACGAGCTGGGCCGCTACGGGTCGATCGCCGCCGCACTCATGTTGGCGATCGGTCCGTTATTTCTCTACTTTTCGCGCTTTGGCCACAATGAGGCGTTCCTCCTGTTTCAGGAGCTGCTCGTCGTGGTCGGCATGTTCGGTTGGCTCCGAACTCGTAAGTCAGCATACCTGTACGCAGTCGCGGTCGCTCTTGGCTTAATGTTTGCCACGAAGATGACGTGGGTGCTGTTCGGACTTACCTGCGCAACGTTTGTCACGGCGGCCGTGATCCTCGAGAGGCGACGGTCGGATGGCTTGCGCCCAGTACTCGAGGCAGTTAAAGACGTAGGGTGGCGTCGGTTTGGAATCTGCGTCGGCATCGTTCTAGGAATCGGTGTCGTTCTGTATTCGACGTTCTTCACGAACCTCGAAGGCTTGTGTACCGCCCTCTATTCGCCGCCGATCGGTTCGTGCGCGGGCAAGCAGGGGATGATCCAGTATTGGATGGCCCAGCAGAACGTCGCTCGAGGCTCGCAACCCTGGTTCTACTACGCCTTGCTGCTCCCCCTCTACGCGGTTGTGCCGCTAACGCTGGCGGCCGCCTCTGCATTCCTTGCGCCCAAGCCGCGATCCTTGTTCTTCTGGTTCGCGGCTTGGTGGGCGCTTTCATCAATCCTGATGTACTCGTATGCCAGTGAAAAGATGCCGTGGCTGGTTGTGCACTTGGCCACGCCGTTGGTCATGCTGGGTGCCCTGAGCGTGGAGGGAGTGAGCCGCCACTTTAGCCGACCGTGGGGCCTGACCCCGCGTCAGTGGGCCGTTGGGGGGCTCACGCTCCTCGCGTTCGCGGCATTTGTGGCATGGGCAAGCCTGGGCGTTCCTCCGGGTTCCTCGCCATTGGCCACGCAGGCTATTGTGCTTCGCAAAGTGGCATTGGGCCTTGTCGTCGCGGGCTTCGTGGTTGCCGCGTTGAAAGTCGCTTTCTCGCTGACGCCGCGGCGGGCTCTCGGAGCAGTCGCGTCCGTTGTGATGGGCGTATTAGGCCTGTACTCCGTTCACACAGCGTTCCAGGCCGTGTACAAGAATGGCGATGTGCCCGTCGAGATGCTGGTCTACGTACAGAGCTCGCCGGATACCCCATTCATCACGAGTGAAGTCGAGCGGATCAGCAACCAGCTCGGTCTGCGAAAAGACATGCCAATTCTCCTCGACGGCGGATACACCGAAACCGTAGGGGGGCAGCAGGTCGAACACGAGGCCGTCTCGTGGCCCTTCGAGTGGTACCTCCGTGACTACAAAGCCAAGCAGTACTACACGAAAACGTTTCCCTCGGACTTCACCAAGTACCCCGTGATCCTCATCATGGGCACCAGCCTTGATCCCGTAAGAGACCAGCTCAGCGGGTACACGGGGAACAAGTTCCGCCTCAACTGGTGGTACCCCGAAGACTACAAACAGCTTACGTGGGAAGGGGTCGCATATACGCTTTGGGACCCTGAAGCTCGGCTGAAGTTCATGAAGTACGTGATCTACAAGGAGCTCATCAACCCACCCCTCGGGGCGCGGGAGTTGTGGTTCTACGTGCGCAACGATCTCGTCGGGAAGGACTCCACTGTCGTAGCCAACACTGTTGGAGCCTCGGACCAAAGCGTAGCTCAGCGCCCTGGCGGAGTTCCTTCCATTCCGGTGGGCCAGTCGCTCACGGTCTTCGGCCGAGGTGCAGCCCCGGGTCAGAACCTGCTCCAGCAGCCCAAGGGCGTGGCGGTGTCCCCGGACGGGCACGTGTACGTCGCGGACTCGGGAAGCTCGACTATCAAGGTCTTCAATCCCGACGGGACCGTCGCGACCATGTGGGGGAGCAAGGGCGCGGGCGATGGACAGTTCAATGAGCCGTGGGGTATCGCAGTCGGGCCAGACTCCGCGGTCTATGTGGCTGACACGTGGAACCATCGGGTCCAAAAGTTCGACGCTGGCGGCCGGTTCCTGGCCAAGTGGGGAACTGGCGAGATGGGGACAGAGCCTGCTCGGTTCTATGGGCCCCGTGATATCGCTGTCAGTCCCAACGGGCAAGTGCTCGTCACAGACACCGGCAACAAACGGATCCAGGTCTTCGACCAGAATGGGACGTTCGTCCGTGCCTTCGGGACAGAGGGAACCGGGCTTGGGCAGTTCCAAGAACCCGTGGGAATCACGGTGGATTCCCAGGGCAAAATCTACGTTGCCGACACGTGGAATGAGCGCATCCAAGTCTTCGACTCCAACTTCCAGTCGCTGGGTCAGCACAGCGTGACCGGATGGAGCAGCAAGTCACTCACGAACAAGCCGTACGTCGCGGTGGCGCCCGACGGGACGATATATGCCACACGACCTGATCAGAAGTCGGTGCTACGGGTGAAGGACGGACTCGTCGCCACGCTGTCGTTGCCGTCGAATCCGAGCGTCGGGCTTCCGACTGGCATTCGGGTGAGCCGTGATGGGCAATTGCTGGTCGGCGATTCTCAGAACAACATCGTAGTTGCCTACGACCTGGGCACGGGAACCAGTCGCGGCGCATCCGAATCCGTGTCGGCGGAGCCGTAATGGTTCTCGAGCCGGCATGAGCGGACGGAGACTGCTGCGCCCAGCATTGGGCCTAATCGTCAGCGCGTTGTGCCTGGTCTTGGTGCTGCGATCTGTTCCCCTGGATCAGGTCGGGCAGAGTCTGCAACGGGCGAACCTGCTGTTCTTGATTCCTGCTGTGGCGCTGTATTTCGCGGGGACGGCAGTGAGGAGCCTGCGCTGGCAGAAGCTGCTGCCCGGACACAAGCTTCGCTTTCCCGACCTGTTCCGCGCGTTGGTCATCGGGCTCACGGTGAACGATTTGCTGCCGGGCCGGCTTGGCGAGGTAGCTCGCGTCTTTCTCGTGTCCCGGTACGGCGTGCCCGTCGGGACGTCCCTCGCCGCCATCGTGGTCGAGCGCGTGCTCGATGGCATCGCTCTGACTGCATTGCTCGTCGTTGGAATCGTGCTGTCTGGGGCTACGGGATGGATGCTCGATGTCGCGGTCATCTCCGGGGCGCTGTTCGCTGTTGTGACGATCATGCTCCTCTGGGCGGGATCGGTTCCCGGGCCGGCCCGGTGGGTTGGATCGCGGGTACTGCGATTGGCCCCGGGTAAGGTCCACGAGCCACTGGAGCGGGCGATGGACACGGGGCTGTTGGGCCTGAGCGCCATTGCGCATCCGGTCGCTGGGCTCCAGGTTCTGGCGCTGTCGCTGCTCGCGTGGAGCCTCGAGGCTGGCATGTACCGTGTCATCATGGCGGGCTTCAACGTCCCGGGCGGAATAGCCGCCAGCGTCATGGGTGCTGGCGTGGCGAACCTGGCGACGCTCATCCCGTCGTCTCCCGGCTACGTGGGGACGTTCGACGCGGCACTCCAGAAGGTGCTCGAAGACGTGTTCCACTCGCCCGCGGCGGAGGCACTCGCCTTCACCTTCACGGTGCATCTCGTGTTGATCGTGCCCGTCGTCGCGTTGGGGTTGTTCTTCCTCTGGCGAGAGAACATTAGTCTCCCTGAGCTCACGCGAAGGCCGCGACGGACGGCTGTCCCACCGGTTGCTGGTCGCTGAGAACGATTGCTATAGTGCCGCCGTGGCTCCGGGGCACCCTGGCGCCTCCGACCATCGCTAAGGTGTAGTCCATGGCCAAGATCACCGTTGTCGGGGCCGGGTACGTCGGGCTCGTGACGAGCGCCTGTTTTTCGGACCTCGGAAATCGCGTCACCTGCATCGACATCGACGTTGCACGGATCGAAGCGCTCCGCAAGGGGTCTATCCCGATCTACGAACCGGGGCTCGATGAGCTCGTGGAGCGGAACACCGCGGCCGGCCGACTCACTTTCACGACCGACTACGGCGAGGCCGTCCCGGGATCTGAGTTCGCTTTCATTGCTGTTGGAACCCCAAGTGGAGCGTCGGGTGAAGCCGACATGAGCTACTGCGAGTCGGCTGCCCGCAGCATCGCAGAGGCGGCGACCGGACCGATCGTCATCGTGAACAAGAGCACGATGCCCATCGGCGCGGGCGACACGATCACGAGCCTGGTCCGCCAGGCGATGTCCGACGAGTTTGTTTTCAACGTCGTCTGCAACCCGGAGTTCCTCCGTGAGGGCTCGGCGATCAGCGACTTTTTCAAACCGGACCGCGTTGTGCTGGGCGCTGCCGATAGAGCCGCGGCTGAGAAGGTAGCCGATCTCTACCGGCCGCTGAACGCGCCAGTTTTGATCACGGACATGCGGACTGCCGAGATGGTGAAGTACGCGTCGAATGCCTTTCTAGCGGCGAAGGTTTCGTTCATCAATGAGATCGCGGGCATCTGCGAGCGACTCGGGGCGGATGTAACCCAAGTAGCGCAGGGAATGGGCTTCGACCGGCGGATCGGGCGGAGCTTCCTCGACGCAGGCTTGGGTTACGGCGGGTCTTGCTTCCCGAAGGACGTGCGTGCCCTGGAATACATGGCGTCCATCCATGGATCGCATCCCCAGCTTCTGCGCGCGGTGATGGAGATCAACCGCGACGTACGCCGGTCCGTCGTTCAGAAGCTGCGTACGCTCCTCGGGGGTCTCGATGGGCGGACCATTGGCATTCTTGGCCTGGCGTTCAAGCCCAATACGGACGACCTCCGCGATGCACCCGCTCTCGAGATCATTCACCTGCTCCAAAACGAGGGGTGCACCATCCGCGCGTTCGATCCCGCGGCGATGGTGCACGCCGACCAAGTACTGTCGAACGTCTACTTCGCCGATGATCCGTACGATCTCGCTCAGGGCTGCGACGCCTTGGCGCTCATTACCGAGTGGAACGAGTTCAAGCTGCTGGAGATGACGCGGATCCGCGACGCGATGCGGTCGCCCGTGCTCTTCGACGGACGGAACATCTACGATCCCGATGAGATGGCCCAGCTCGGCTTTCGGTACGTCGGCGTCGGTCGTGGAGATTCAGCCAGCCTCCGAGCGTTTGAGCTAGCATTCGGCAGCGCGGTAGCCTCGCCTCAACCGCTGTGATCTGACGGGCATGCAGCTCGCCTTCGTGCCGCCGGCTGCCAGTCCCATCCGCCGTCAGTACATGGCGCTGAAACAGCAGCACCCGAGCGCCATCCTCTTCTTCCAGCTCGGCGACTTCTACGAGACCTTTGAGGATGACGCGCGGACCATCGCGCAGGTCTGCGATATCGCGCTCACTACGCGAGAGATGGGACGGGGGGAGCGCGTCCCAATGGCCGGTGTCCCCGTTCACGCCGCTGACGTGTACATCGGTCGCCTCGTGGAGCGCGGCTACCACATCGCGATCGCCGAACAGACCGAGTCTTCCGACAGCCGAACCGGGAAGCCTCCGCCCTCGGGCGGGCCCCCGTCCACGCTCGTTCGGCGGGAGATCACGCGAGTCATCACGCCAGGTACGCTCCTCGAGCCAGAGCTGCTGAAGGCGACGAAGTCGAACTATCTGGCGGCCGTTGTCATTGGGGCGCAGCGCGTCGGCATCGCCCACGCGGATATCAGCACGGGAACCTTTGGCTGCGTGGAGATCGAGGGCTCAGACTTCCGCGAGGTCGCTCGCTCTGAGCTGGCCCGCCTCCAGCCCGCGGAGTGTCTGGTAGCCGATGAGACGCCTGTGGCGCCTCTTCTCCCACCGGGAATACCGATGACGAACGACGCGTCGCTGTTCTCCGCTGGGAGTGCCGAGCGGACTCTCTGCAACCATTTCGAGGTCGCATCTCTTTCGGCTCTGGGACTATCGGGAGCGCCGACTGCTGCCGCTGCAGCCGCCGCGGTCTTGAAGTACGTGGATCGCACCCAGCCTCGAGCCGCCGCCGCGTTGGAGCGGCTGGAGATCTACGACCCGCGAGGCTACATGGTGGTGGACCCAGCGACCCGGGATCATCTGGAGATCGTTCGCGGGGCAGGCGGCCAACGTGTGGGATCGCTGCTCCACACCCTGGACCGCACGCGTACGGCGATGGGCGCGCGACTCCTTGCGCGCTGGCTGGGCCATCCGCTTCTCGACAAACCGAACATCGATGCGCGGCTCGACGCGGTGAGTGCGATGAGTGAGCGCCGAGCGCTCATGGGAGAAGTGCAGGCCATCCTTGCCGACATGCCCGACGTCGAGCGCCTTGCCGGCCGGGCTGCCCAACGGCTGCTGTCCCCTCGATCGGCTCTTAGTCTTGCGGACGGACTCGAGATGACCGATCGTCTTCGCGGACTCTGTGTTGATTCCTCGAGCGAGCCGCGGCTTGCCCGGGTCCTGGAACGGATCGACCCTCCGATGCAGATCGCGCGAGACGTCCGCGACACCCTTGCGGATGATCCCTCGGCCAGCTTTGGCGATGGCGTCATCCGTGCTGGACGTATCTCGGAGCTGGACGAGCTCCGGTCCCTCTCCACCGATGGCCGCCAATGGCTGGTCGATCTCGAGCGACGAGAGCGCGAGCGGACCGGGTTGAAGAGCCTAAAGATCGGATACAACCGGGTCTTTGGCTACTACTTCGAGGTCAGCATTGCGACGCTCAGCCAGCCCATCGATTATTACCGGGAGCAGGAGTCAGGGGCGAAGAGCGTCGCGGAGCTGCTGAACAAGCTGGGTTATCAGCGACGGCAGACTCTTACCGCGGCCGAGCGCTTCGTCACGTCTGAGCTCCGTGAGCACGAGGCAAAGCAGGCGCGCTCGACTGCCCGCATGGCGGAGATCGAGCGGCAAGCGCACGAGGAGCTGTGCGCCCGGATCGCGGAAGAAGCCGAGCGGCTCCTCACAACCGCGGCCGCGGTCGCGGAGCTCGACGTGCTTGGGTCGATGGCGCAGATCGCGGAAGAGCGGGGCTACGTGCGGCCCGAGATCCTCGACGAACCCCGCACGGAGATCGCCGGTGGGCGCCACCCGGTGGTTGAGAGCATGGTCGGGTGGGACGCCTACATCCCTTCAGACGTCCACTTGGGCGGCGCACGGGGATCGGTGCCGCTGGAGTTCGGAGACGAGACAGCTCCGCCGTCGGTCATCCTGTTGACAGGTCCCAACATGGCGGGGAAGACGACTTACGGGCGCATGGCCCTGCTCGTGACCTTGATGGCCCAGTGTGGGTCCTTCGTCCCGGCGGCGCGGGCGCGCCTCGGCCTCGTCGACCGGGTGTTTCTGCGATCCGGCGCCGGCGACGATATCGCCGGCGGTCGCAGCACGTTTATGGTCGAGATGACCGAGACCGCCGCCATCTTGCGCGGCGCTACCGGCCGCAGTCTGGTCTTTTTCGACGAGGTGGGTCGCGGCACCAGCACCTACGATGGTATGGCCATCGCCCGGGCAATCGTCGAGCATCTCGCAAAGCCCGAGCACGCCTGCCGAACGATCTTTTCGACCCACTACCACGAGCTGGCCTCCTTGGAGGACGACGAGTCTGTCGTGCGCAACTACCACACAGAGGTTCGGGAGGCGGGCAACCAGATCGCCTTTACCTATCGCGTCGTTCCAGGTAGCGCGGATCGGAGCTACGGCGTGCACGTTGCGCGTCTGGCAGGCTTGCCAGCCGAGGTGACGATGCGAGCGGCCGAAGAGCTCAGAAGGCTGGAGCGTGACGCGCAGGTCAGTGCTCCCGGTACTCGGACGGATGTCGACTGTGCGGCGCCGTTGCCGGCGCTGGTTCACGAGTTAGCCGCGCTCGACCTCGACCACATGTCACCTATCGACGCGATGAACACCCTCTGGAGCTTGCGAGCCGAAGCCGTTCGCAGCGTCGAAGAAGGCCTGGAAAGATAAGGACCGACACGCAGACAAACTGTTCGGGCGGCGGCCCAAGTCGACGCGAAAAGTTGAGGAGGCATTGATGGCCGCAAGAGACGCAACCATCGCAGCACCGATCGGGGCGACGCGCTCGCGAGCCGAGTTCGGGTCCGACTACATCGTCGAGATCATCCGGGCCCTCGGAATCGAGTTTGCCGCGTTCAATCCAGGATCGAGCTTTCGTGGCATTCATGACTCGCTCATCAACTTTGGCGGCGAGCAGAAGCCCGAGGTCATCGAGTGCCTCCATGAGGAGATCTCGGTCGCGATTGCTCACGGTTACGCAAAGGCGACGGGCAAGCCCATGGTCGCCATCGCCCACAACGTGGTGGGCCTCCAGCACGCCACGATGGCCATATTCAACGCCTGGGTCGATCGTGCTCCGATCCTCGTACTCGGCGGAACAGGCCCCGTCGATCCCATGCGTCGGCGTCCCCGGATCGATTGGATCCACACAGCCCTGGTGCAGGGCAACCTCGTTCGCGATTTCGTGAAATGGGACGACCAGCCGCCGAGCCTCGCTGCCTGCGCCGAATCGCTGACTCGCGCGTACAAGGTCGCCACGACGCAGCCCACCGCGCCCGTCTACGTCTGCTTCGACACGGAGCTGCAGGAGATGCGAGCGGAAGGCGAGCTCATCGTGCCGGACATTTCGCGGTATCAGACCGCGACCCGGCTGGCTCCCGATCCTGTAGCGTTGGAGCAGGTTGCCGACCTCCTCGTCGGATCACAACGGCCGACTATCGTCGCGGATCTCGTCGGGCGAGACCCGGGCGCGGTCACCGCGCTCATGGCGTTGGCCGAGGCGTTGGGTGCGCCCGTCATCGAGCACGGCGACCGTTTCTCCATGCCGAATACGCATCCGCTGAACGCGGAGGGTGCGTCGCACGAAGCGCTGGCCGAGTCGGACGTCGTCCTGCTCCTCGCGGTCCAGGACGCGTACGGCGCGCTGACACGAGTCGATCGCGTCCGTCGGACGACCGAATACGTCCAGAGTCCCGACTGCAAGATCGTCAACATCGCCGTGAACGACCTCATGGTCCGGAGCTGGACCGGCGACTACCAGCGGCAGGTGCCGATCGACGTCAACATTGCGGCCGACACCGCCATCGCCGTCCCGCTTCTGGCGTCGCTCGTCCGCGAGCGCCTCGTCAGCCGGTCGGACGCGCGGGACCGATTCTCCGAGCGCGGTGCGGTCTGGGCGGACCGCAACCGGGAGCGGCGCGCCCGCTGGCGCGAGCAGGCCGCGGCGTCGGCGAATCGATCGCCCCTTTCGCTAGCGGCGGTGGCCGCCACCGTCTGGGACGTCATCAAGGACGACGACTGGGCACTCGCCAACGGCTCGCTGAACGGATGGGCTCGGCGCCTCTGGAGCTTCCGAGAGCCCCACCAATACCTCGGCGGGAGCGGTGGCGCCGGGCTTGGATATGGGATGGGTGCCTCCATCGGTGCGTCCTTAGGGGCGCGAGGCACGAACCGGCTGACGGTGAACCTGCAGGCTGACGGCGATTTCCTTTTCACGCCGAGCGCTCTCTGGACCGCTGCGCACCACAAGATCCCGATGCTCGCAGTCATGCACAACAATCGGTCCCTCTACAACTCGGAGGAGCACGGCATCCAGATTGCGGAGTACCGCGACCGCCCCGTCGAAAATGCCGGTATCGGTACGCAGATCACCGGGCCCAACGTGGACTTCGCGACGCTCGCTCGAGCCTACGAGGTCCACGGCGAGGGCCCGATCACGCAGCAGTCCGAGCTGCGGCCGGCAATCGAGCGCGCGCTGCGCGTCGTGAAGGATAAGGGGGAGATGGCTCTTGTCGACGTCGTCTGCGAGGCCCGATAGGAGGTAACGATTGAGCTGCTCGGAATGTAAGGTTGGTTGTCTGGGTCGTGGGAGGGCGCTGTGAAGAGCTATGCGTTTCGGGTCGTCGTGGAACCCGACAAGGAAAGATGGCACGCGTACTGTCCGTCGCTGGGAACGAGGCGCAGCTACCTGGGGCTACACAGAAAAGGAGGCTCTTCGACATATCCAAGAGGTTGTACAAATGGTCGTCGCCGAGCTCATCAAGAGCGGCGAGCCCCTCCCTGGTGAGCCCGGCGACGAAGTAGCGGTGTTCTCGGAGCCCCGTGTGCTGGTGACCGTTTGACGTCATGCCAATCGACACCCGAGGTAGCGGCGCAGATCGCCGCGATCCTCCCCGTGGTAGGGGAGGACGCCCGCGCGTCGGGGTAAGATTGGTTGGGGTATGCCATGACAAAAAGCTACGTCGTCTCGGCAGAGGTTGAGGAGCTCGGCGATCAGCCCGGGTAACTAGCGGTGTGTCCGGAAATCCAGGGCTGCCACGCTGAAGGAGCATCTATCGCCGAGGCTCTGGCCAATCTTCAAGATGTCGCACGGGCAGTCCTAGAGTTTCGGCTCGAGCGGGGCCTTGGCCTCCCTGAGGGGCTCCGCGAGACGGGACCTGACGCCGTCGAGGTTCGAGCGCAGATCATGGAGGGATGCCGATGCCGAAGCGATTCGTGGTCCCGGTAGAAATCGAAGAGTTCGACGATGGGAGTGGATACCTCGCGATCTGCCCAGCGATCCAGGGTTGTCATGCAGAGGGTGCGACGGTTCCAGAGGCCCTCGACATCCTTGAGGACGTGGCCCGCACCCTTCTCGAGATGCAGGTTGAGGACGGGCTCGGCTTACCCGAAGATCTTCTTCGGAGGGGTCCCTTGAAGTTTCACGCTGAGATTCCAGTCACGCTTGGATGACCTATGATGAGCTGATTCGGCGCCTGCGGCCGCTCGGGGTCGAGTTCAGGAGGCAGGCGAGTGGAAGCCACGAGATCTGGTGGCGACCCGCTACCGGAAGGCGCACGGTGATACCGCACCACTCGCATCGAGACATCAAACCTCAGACTCTCGCTTCAATCCTTCGCGATCTCGGGCTCAACGCTCGAGACCTGACAGAAAGCACCGGAGGCCAGGGTGGCGATTCGTGAGCTAGCCCCGGAGGTTGTGGCGCAGATCGCCGCCGGTGAGGTCATTACCCGCGCGGGCGACGTCGTCAAGGAGTTGGTCGAGAACGCGATCGACGCCGTGCTGGCCCGCTCGGCGCTTCGGCGAACGGCACTCGCGGGCTCGGCGGTCGCCTCCGTCAGCGTGCCGGGAGCAGGATCGGGGCTGGACGGCCAGCGACAGGCTGAGGAGATCGTTCACGTCGGCACGCTGTCGGTGGAGATCGTCGACGGCGGCTACACCCGTATTGAAATCGCGGATGACGGGTGCGGCATTCCCCCGGACGAGCTGGCGACGGCGCTTCGTCGCCACGCGACTAGCAAGATCCAGTCCGCCGAGGATCTCGAGCGCCTGGCATCCCTGGGCTTCCGCGGCGAGGCGCTGGCGGCGATCATCGCCGTGGCCGACGTCACGATCGTCAGCGCGACGTCCGCCGCCGAGATCGGAGCCTCGATCCGAGCGGATGCTAACGGGGTGGGCCCGGCCCAGCCGCAGGCGCGACGCCCGGGTACCACCGTCACGGTCGACTCGCTCTTCGAACGCATCCCCGCGCGACGGAAGTACCAGCGGACGGCTTCCGCTGAAACCGCGCACATCGGGTCGCTGCTGCAGGGGTTTTCCTTGGCCTACCCAGAGATCAGCTTTGCCTTGACCTGCGATGGGCGGCGCGTGCTCCGGACGAGCGGCTCGGGAGATCTCCGGGAAACGGCCGGGGCACTTTTCGGCCCCGAGATCGCGCGTGAGCTGCTGTTGCTGCGCGATCCGCCAGATCTGGATGGCAAGGCTGACGCCGCTGTCGGCCTATCGGGGCTCATGGGCGGGCCATCCATCCACCGGGCGACTCGCAGCGGCATCTTCCTGACGATCAACCGACGGCCCGTCGATCACCGCGCGCTCACGTATGCCCTCGAAGATGGGTACATGACCCAACTCCCCGTGGGGCGGCATCCCGTCGCAATAGTCGACATAACAATCGATCCGGCTGACGTCGACGCGAACGTGCATCCGACCAAACGCGAGGTCCGTCTGCTGCGCGACCGCCAGGTCTTCGCACTATTGCACCGCGCGGTTCGTGCCACGCTGATGGAGACGATCGGTATGCCGCGCATCGGTGAGCTCGGCACCGACGTCGCCACTTTGATGCCACAGGAGCCGCTCGATGCCGCGCCGGTCTCGCTGTTCTCGTCCGACGGTGCATCGACGATTGCGCCGGAGGAGGACTTCGCCCGCCCCAAGCTCTCATCGCTTCGCATCCTCGGTCAGGTAGCTCTGACGTACATCATTTGCGAGGGACGCGCGGGCCTCTACCTCGTGGACCAGCACGCCGCCCACGAGCGCGTGCTCCTGGAGCGACTCGAAGAGAACTACAGCCGCCAGGATCGGAGCCAGCTCTTGCTGGACCCCGTCGTCGTCGAGCTCCCGCGGTTATTGCGCTCGGCGGCGGACGAGTACGCCGAGGCGCTGCGGCGCTTGGGCTTCGATGCTGAGCCGTTCGGCGACGGCGAGGCGATCGTGCGCGCGGTCCCGAGCGCGCTTCGTCCTCGCCACATCGACCGGGTGCTCAGGGAAACCCACGAGGCGCTGGACGCTGAGGGCGCTCGTCCCGACTGGCGTGAGCGACTGGCGCTGCTCCTCTCGTGCAAGACGGCGGTGAAAGCGGGGCAGCACCTGGAGATCGCGGAAATGCAGTCGCTGCTGGGCCAGCTAGACGAGGCCAATTTGTGTGCCACGTGCTCCCACGGCCGCCCCACAGCGCTGCTGCTGTCCGTTTCGCAGCTCGAGCGGGAGTTTGGCCGCCGCTAAGCGGCGCCGCGCGTGCTGACATCGGCACGCTGAGGCGATTGACGGAGAAGTGACACGGTCATTCTGACGGCTCTGCGCTGTCCCACCGTGCCTCGAACTCTGCTCGAAGCTCAGACAGCTCCTGACGAACGGTTGCCTCGCGGATGCGGCGCATCAGACCGAGCATGAAGGCCAGGTTGTGGATCGTCGCGAGCCGATACGCCAGGAGCTCTCCCGCCGCGAAGAGGTGGCGCAGGTAGGCGCGAGTGAAATTGGCGCACGTATAGCAACCGCACGCTGCGTCGATTGGCGTGAAATCCTCGCGGTAACGAGCGCTGGTGGCGTTCAGGCGTCCGTCGGGGGTGAACAGGACGCCTCGGCGGGCGAGCCGCGTGGGGTCCACGCAGTCGAAGGTGTCGATGCCGCGCTCCACCGCGTCGAAGATGTCGTGGGGCTCCCCGATGCCCAGGAGGTGCCTGGGCCGCTCATCCGGAAGAGCGGGCAGCGTCCAGTCCAGCACTGACCGCATGTCATCTTTGGATCGACCCAGCGAGCCGCCGATCGCGAATCCGTCGAACGGCAACGATGCGATGAAGGACGCGCTCTCTCGTCTGAGCGACTCGTAGGCGCCGCCCTGGACGATGCCCAGGAGCCCCTGATCGTCGCGGGTGCGAGCGTCCAGACAGCGGCGGGCCCAGCGATGGGTTCGCTCCAAGGCCTCCGCCGTGTACCGCTCATCGTGAAGGGGCGAGGTACATTCGTCGAAGGCAAGGATCAGGTCCGGGCCGAGCCGCTCTTGGACCGATATCGAGATCTCAGGCGTAAATCGGTGCGTCGATCCGTCGATGTGCGAGGTGAACGTCACGCCGTCCTGATCGACACGGGTCAGGCGCGGGCGTTGACCACGCGATGGCGTGATGCCCTCGGCCTCATCCGGGAAAAGGCTCGCGATCTTCCCCACGCCGTGCTCGCGACCGAAGCCGAGGCTGAACACCTGCCACCCGCCACTATCCGTGATCATCGGGCCATCCCAGGACATGAAGCGGTGCAGGCCGCCGAAGCTGGCCACCAGGTCCGCCCCGGGACGCAGGTACAGGTGGTAGGCGTTCGCAAGCACGATCTCGGCGCCCAGTGCCGTGAGCTCGTGAGGAGCCAGGCTCTTTACAGTTGCCTGCGTCGCGACCGGGCAGAGCGCCGGCGTGTGGATGTCGCCGTGGGGAGTGCGGATGATAGCCGCGCGGGCGCGCTCGTGCGTGGCTTCGATCTCGAATCCTATGGCCCCCATGAAGCTGCTCCTCGGAGAGTTAGCCCGCCAAAACGATTGACGCGTTCTTCCGGCGGATGGTATCGTCACAAGCGCCGGGGGAGTGTCGGAATTGGCAGACGAGCGTGACTTAGGATCACGTGCCGAAAGGCGTGCGGGTTCGAGTCCCGCCTTCCCCACCCCAGCAAGCATGCCAAGCCCGCGCTGAGTTAAGTTTGAGACACGCGTGCCGCTCGCGCCCGCGAGCGCCGCAACAGCATAGCGGGGTTCGCGCGGCCCCCGCCAACAATGCGTCTTCCCTTCGTCCTGTTAGCTTCCTCCTCCCTGTGTACACTCCATGGGACAGCTCGGCTGTCTGCGAGGGTGTCGCGTGGATTCGGTTTGGCAGGCGCTCCTGGATCATTTTCAGGAACGAGCGGCGTATTTTCAGCTCTTCGACCGTCATCGGATGCGTCCTGACGCGTGGCTCAAGGTCGAGGTTCTCGAAGTCATCAGTGAGCTCACGCGCTCCACAGTCCGAGACGTGCGTCCCGACCGCCAGGGTTGTGACGTCTGGTTCTCGACGGCTGGTGGCGAGTATTGGCTTGCCGTGAAGGGCGTGATCACGAGCTACGCTGGCGCCCCACCTGGCGCGCGACCAACGCTTGTGTCCGTGGAAGAGGTTGCGCGCGAGATGGACAAGCTGCGGGGTCTCTCCATGTTGTCCGGCGGCAAAGCGGCGCTGCTGCTGGCCGCGCTACCGATGGGTGCGCATCCACGGGAGCGAGACGAGTGGCAAAATCAGATGCTTCGGTTCGAAGCGAAACGTTTCGAGCTCGCCGGCTCCCGCACGATCGAGCTCCGCGCGGACCGCGAAGCGCACGTCTACCTGTTCGTGTAGGAGCAGATCGTGGATAGCGGGGGTCCCTCCCTATGGTTGATCCTGATTCTTATAGCGCTGCTCTTTGTGGTGCTGTGGGGATCGCTCTTTGTCCTGATCGCCTTCGCGACGTGGTTCATCGCACGGAACCGTCTGCCCGACGACGACCGCCCTCGCGGGTCGGGTGGCGACTGGGACGTACCTGTGCCTCGGGACTTTCGTCCACCCGACCAGCGGTGACTCGATGCTCGAAGGACCTCTGGCCCAAAGGCTCGCTCGGACGCCCTTAGCGTGGGCTAAACGGTACAATACGGGTGCCATCAGCTAGGAAGAAGGCGCGGCCCTCTGATTCAACGATATGCTCGCCCTTTGCTGGCGACGCCACCCCTAGTGCTCATCGCACTGGTGTTACTCGCCCTCGGGACGGTTCTCGCCCGGCAGTCCTCAAGCGGCGGGACGTTTGGCATCAATACCACGAGCGGGCCCGGCGTCCTTCCGAAGCGCGTTCTCCCAGAGTTCACCCTCTCTCTTCAGGACGGGACTAAGCTCTCCTCAAAGGATCTCCACGGTCGCGGAGCCGTGCTGAACTTCTGGGCAAGCTGGTGCGTGCCGTGCCAGGATGAGGCGCCGATCCTGGCCAAGGTGGCGCGCGAGTACGAGTCGGAGTCGGTGGTTTTCGTCGGAATCAGCGAGTGGGATACTGAAAGCGACTTACGGTCCTTCCTGTCCCGATACCGTGTGAACTATGGAAACGGCGTCGACGTGGGCGGAAAGATCGCCATCGATCTCGGGGTCACGGGGATTCCGGAGACGTTCTTTCTCCGACCGGATGGGACGTTTGCGAGTCGGTGGGTTGGACCTTTGAGCGAGGACCAGCTCCGAAAGCTCGTCGAAGAGGTGCGGCCGTGACCGGGCGAACCATCGGCTCGTGATCACCGAGGTGCTGCTGGGGGCGCTGCGCTTGGCGCATGCGCTTGCCGCCGCGCTCTGGATCGGGGGAACATTGACGTACGCGCTCGTGCAGCCGCCAGCCGCAAGCGCCAACTGGGGCGCATTTCGCGAAGCGTTGCGAGTCGGGATTGGCATTTTCATCTTGACCGGTGTGATCCTTGCAATGGAGCGGCTCTCTAGCGCCACGCTCCCGCCAACGTACATGGGTGTTCTGGCCGTAAAGGTTGGTCTCGGACTGTGGATGTTCGCCCTCGCGCGTCGCATCGGCACTGCACAGACCGCGGAGACGTCGCTTGTGTGGTGGCGGCGACCTGAATCGCAGGTATTGGGCTTGGGCGCGGTTATCTATGGGCTCGCAGTCGCCTTGAAGTCCATCTACGAAGACACGATTCGGTTCCGGGGGTAGGAGTGATCGTGATGAACTGGGCGGACGTCGGCGCCGCGGCGCTGATCGCGGGTCTCGTGGCGGCCGTGATCTCCATCGTCGCGGGCGCGTTAGGCGCGCGGTTTGGCGACGAGCAGCTCCAGCGCGCCGCGCGGAATGGCGCGTACGTTGTGGCGGGCATGTTGATTCTTGCATCCGGCTGCCTGGTCGGAGCATTCGTCGTCCACGACTTCTCTATCGCGTACGTCGCAGAGCACTCGAGTCGGTCCATGCCGACGGAGTTCATCATTGCCGCGTTTTATGGTGGACAGCAGGGCTCCCTCCTCTACTGGGCGCTCGCACTTGGGATCTTTTCCGCCATCGCGATCCGCGCAACCTACGACCGCCTTCGTCAGATGATCGGCTACGCCATCGCCGTGCTTATGGGGATCGAGACGTTTTTCCTGACGATCCTGGTCTTTGTGTCGAGCCCGTTCGTTCGCGTACTTGTGGTCCCCCCGGACGGAAAGGGCCTGAATCCGCTCCTTTATGACCAGGGGATGCTGATCCATCCGCCGATGCTCCTGCTGGGCTACGCCAGCGTCGCCGTCCCATATGCCTTCGCCATGGCAGCGCTCCTCAGTGGACGAACCGACGCCGACTGGATACGCGCCACCCGCCGATTTGGGCTCTTCGCGTGGGCGTTCTTGGGAATCGGCAACCTGCTGGGCGCATGGTGGGCCTACCACGTCCTCGGGTGGGGCGGATACTGGGGCTGGGATCCCGTCGAGAACTCGGCGATCATGCCATGGCTCGCGCTCACCGCCTACGTGCATTCCGTCATGGTCCAACAGCGTCGAGGGATGCTGAAGGTCTGGAACATGGCGCTCATCATTGCCACCTTCTGCCTCGCCGTGCAGGGCACCTTCATTGTGCGGAGCGGGATTATCTCCTCCGTGCACTCGTTCGCCCAGTCCACCATCGGGCCGTACTTCTTCGCGTTCTTGGCGGTCATTGTGATTGGGTCGGTTACTGCCCTGCTAGCGCGTCTGCCGCTGCTCCGTGACTCCGAGCAGTTCGAGGGGTTGATGTCCCGCGAATCGGGCTTTCTGCTGAACAACGTGCTCCTGGTCGGGATCGCCTTCGCGACGTACTGGGGGACGATCTTCCCGGTGCTTTCTGAAGCGATCCGCGGGGTGAAGGCGACCGTGGGTCCCCCGTTCTACCAGCAGGTGAACGGACCACTGCTCCTCGCCCTCTTGATCCTCATGGGCATTGGTCCGTTGCTTCCGTGGCGGCGCGCCACGATGGATCAGCTCCGTCGGACGTTCGTCGTTCCGCTCGCCGTTGCCGGAATTGCGACGTTGGTCTTGGCCGCGCTTGGTTTGCGCGAGGTCGCTGCGATCGTTGCGCTCGCCGCGGCGATCTTTGCCGCGGCGACGGTCGTGTCGGAGTACTGGCGTGGGATCCGTGCGCGCATGCGGTCGACGGGCGAGTGGTTCGTACCCGCGGTTCGGCATCTGATCGGCCGCGCACGCCCGAGGTACGGCGGGTACCTGGTGCACTTCGGCGTGGCGTTGATGGCCGTGGGCGTCATCTCATCGTCCACGTATCAACAGTCGAAAGAGGTGACGCTTCCGGTCGGAGCGTCGACGTCGGTCGGCCGCTACTCTCTTACGTACCAGGGGCTAACTGAAACAGCGGTCCCTGGCGCCCGCAACGTCACGGCGCATTTGATGTTGTCCGTCGACGGCGGTCCGGCGCGGGAGGTCCAACCGGGGAAGGTCTTCTACTCCAACTTCAACGACCAGCCCGCCACGCGCGTCGCCATCGAGACCGAGCGCCTCGAGGATCTGTACCTCGTGCTTACGGGCTGGGGCGACGACAGCACGATCAGCCTGGTTGCCTTCGTGAACCCGATGGTGCCCCTGATCTGGATTGGCGGAGTGATTCTGCTGATCGGTGCGATCGTGAGCTTGTGGCCCCAGCACGTGGCGGCGGTTCGGCGCGTTCCCATCCCCAGGCCCGAGCCTGTCACGGTGCCGATCAGCGTAAGTCCCGCCTCGTCCTCGACGAGTCAGGGACTGGGCTAGTGACCGCAACGCAGTTCAGAGCCAAATTCGTGGTGCGCGCCATGGCGTGTATGGCGCTGCTGTGGGTTGGCATCCTCGCGTTTCCCCTTGCGGTCGCGGCGCAAGCGCCAATAGGGCAAGCCGCGTCCGATGAGGCGCGCAAGATCGCTCACGACCTGCACTGTCCGATCTGCGAGGGCCTCTCCGTCGCCGACTCGCCGTCGCAGCTCGCCGTACAGATGCGCGGCGTGATCAAGGACAAGCTTGAGGCTGGTGAGTCTCGGGAGCAAATCATGCAGTACTTCGTAGAGCGCTACGGCGAGAACATCCTGATGTCGCCACCGCGGAGCGGTTTTACGACCATCGTCTGGGTTGCGCCGTACGTCGCCGTAGTCGCCGCCTTCGCCTTCCTCTTTTGGAAGGTACGCCGCGGCAACGCCCAGCGAGTTCAGGTGGCGTCCGCTGATACGGCCCTCGACCCCTACTACCAGGAAGTCGATCGCACCTACGAGGCTGTCCGTGACGAGGCCATTCGTTGACGGCGATCGCGGCCATCGTTCTCGTTGCCATCGCTCTCGGCATCATCAGCCGCCCGCTTTTGACGAGAACGACCGCTGGGCGTTCCCGCGCCGGCGTCGTGGTCCTCCCCGAGCTCGAGGAGCGCTACCGGAGCGCGCTGGCCGACATCCAAGACGCGCAAAACGATTGGGAGATCGGCAACCTTTCTGAGTCGGACTACGCCCGGTTTCGGGACGACGGCCGACGGCGCGCTGCTGAAGCGCTGCGAGACATCACCGGCGTCGCCGAGCAGCGCGAGCAGCTTCGGGGCAACGTTGCCCGTGAGCTTGCCGCGCTTCGTGCCTCGCCCATGGTTACCGCCGCACCCGCTCCGGCAAACGGTCGGGCGCAAAGCGCGTCGCGCTCCGTGCCAGGATCATCCGCCCGTCGGATGCCCAAGCCATACATCATTGGCGGTACGGTGCTAACAGGTCTGGCCGTCGTTGGAATCGTGGTGCTGTACGTGCGGGCGATCGGCGTCCAGGAGGCGCAGGCGCCTGTCGGCGCCATTCCCCCTCCGGTACCGCGCGCCGCGCTCGTGGACGCAGGTGGCGGATATTGGGCTGCGCAGTCGACAGGTCTGATGCAGAGCGCCGACGGTCACTCATGGCGCTCTGCGGGGCCCATAGCGGATCTGAGAGCCATCGTGGCGAGGGATGGACGTCCTTGGCTTGCGCTCGGACCCACGAGTGTCGTCATGAGCCCAGATGGAGGGGCGACATGGACAGCTCTCGCATCCCCGCCTCCCGGCACGGACCTCGGCGGCGCGCAAGCCACGACGGACGGGGTGTACGCCTACGTCGGAGGGGTTGGCATCGTTCGAAGCATGGACGGAGAGGGCTGGGAGCAGATCGCGGGGCCGGTGCCCGAACGGGTGAACGGATTGGCCGTCCTGCCCGGGCAACAGGGGGGACTCGCGATCTATCTGGCGGCAGGGGGAAGAGTCATCCGCACCGGGGACGGCGGGCGGACGTGGTCGGCGGCGTCCGGCGCTGTGAATCTTGCGCTGACCGGATCCGTTCGGTCCATCGCGGCCGATGCGTCGCGCGGTGCGCTATACGCGGCGACCTCTGACGGAATCTTCAAGACGACGCGGGACGGGACCGACTGGGAACGATTGCCGTTCCGCGGCTCCGTCTCCGCGATCTCTGCCCGCGGGGACCGCTTGATCGCCATCGACGATTCTGGCCACGTTTTCGTCAGCAATAGCGGAGGAGTCGCGTGGACGGCGGATCGATGACCCGCACTAGCTCGACGCGGTTCGGAGGGTTTCTTCGCGTATTTGGCGCGTTGGTGCTCGCTGTCGTTATCGTCTCCCCGGTCGCCGCGCAAGGGTTCACTCAGGTCTCTCCAGCTCCGCAACAGCAGTCGCCCGTCCCCCAGCAGCGACCGACCGCCGGGCCCACGGTATTTCCCGCGCAGCAGCCCAACGGCAACCCCGCGACTCCAGATGATGCGGATGAAGAAGAGATCGGCACCTTCGATGTCGAGGGCCAAATCACCAATGGCACGGCCGGGGCAGATCTCCCGTTGGACATCGAGCTGAAGATCGTGGCCTTCGCCGACGATCAGATCAGAGGCAGTTGGGACGCCGAGATGGACGAGGAGGGGTACTACTGGGCGTCGGAGATTCCGCGCACGGATGGAGTCACGTACGTCCTCGCCACCGAGTACCAAGGAGTCGCGCACGTCGTGCAGATCATCCCGCCGGATGATGAAGGGCCCGCGATCCAGGACATGATGATCTTCGAGGCGGTCGACACGAACCCGGGCCTCCGCTTCGACCAGAGCGCCGTAATCCTGACCGAGATCAACGAGGCGGCTCGGTCCGTGACCGTCACGGAGCTACATACGATTATCAATCCGAGCGATCGCACGTTTGCGCCGCAGATGGGCGGCCCCGGTGGTGCCGCTGGCTTGCTGGTATTTGGTCTTCCGCCGAACTCCTTCGATCTCACGCCGGGCTTGGGGCTCGACCCGAGCCAGCTCGTGGAGATCGGACTCGGCTTCGCGTCGCTCAGCCCGATCTTCCCAGGCCGACGCGAGGTGTCGTTCAGCTACCGGTTCCCCTACGCCTCGAACGAAGCAAGGTTCGACCGAACGATCCGTTATCCGGTGGAAAGCGTCCGCGTGTTGGCTCGAATGCCGGGCCCTGAGATCAAGAGCCAATCCCTCCCCACGTCCGAGGTCCTGAGCATCGGCGGTACGCAGTATCGGATCCTCAGCGGAGGACCGCTGAATCCGGGCTCGATGCTGTCCTTTACAGTGAACGACCTGCCCGTTCCTGGGGGAGCGATGGCAAACGTGCCCCCCACGGCACCCGCGCTCATCGGAGCGTTCCTTGGACTGGCCGTGATCGTCTTCTACTGGCGGCGCACGCGGCAGTCCCGGCTAGTAACGGCCGATGTCGACGACGAGGATAGCGGCATCCTCGATCGTCTGGTCGCGCTGGACCTCGAGCGCACAGCCGGGCGCATCTCGGAGGAGGAGTACCAACGCACCCGCGATGCGCTCCTCGCCGCTGCACACTCCGACGCCGAAGCCAAGGCAGGCCATCTGAGGGCCCAGCCTGGCGAAGAGGCTCACTGAGAGAAACGGATCCCAAGCGCTTCCGAGCCTAACGGGGTAGCGCGACAGGATCTAGCGCCCCTCACGTTATTGGCCCCAATCTGGAGGACGGTTCTTTGGTCGGGGATGCGTGATTCGAACACGCGGCCTCTTCGTCCCAAACGAAGCGCGCTACCAGGCTGCGCCAATCCCCGATGTGCCATTGTCGCTACGCCAGCGAGCGCCGGGCCGGCCACATGCTTACCCAGCCGCGCCAACGGGCTACTCTACGCTCGCTACACTGAAATTATAAGCGGTCGCGACAATCCGACGAGCGGACTGCCGATCAAGATCGGCGCGACTTCGGTCCAAAACTGCCGCTTGCCGCAGGTACCGAGCGAGCTTGCGCGTGGCGCGGCCGCGGTGGCTAATGCGGTTCTTCTCGTCCTCTGGAAGCTCGGCGACCGTTTGGCCGAGACGCGGAATTAGCATGATGGGGTCGTAGCCGAAGCCGCCCTCGCCCGCCGGTTCGAAAGCGATGCGGCCGGCGCAGCGCCCTTCGAAGAATCGCGACTGTCCTTCGCCCTCGATGAGATTTATGACGCACACGTAGCGGCAGCCGCGGCGGCTCGTCGGAACGCCTTGCAGCATATCGAGGACGTGCGCGTTCTTGATCGCTCCGTCGGGGAGATCGAGGTAGCGGGCGCTTAGAACGCCGGGCTCCCCGCCCAGGGCATCGATCTCTAAGCCAGAGTCTTCGGCTAGCGTTGGAAGCCCTGTCTTTTCGAACCAGGCCTGCGCTTTCAACGCGGCATTCTCGGCGTACGTGCTGCCGGTCTCTGCGATGTCCATCTTCAGTCCGAGGTCCGCGGGTCGAATGAGGCGCATGGGCAGACCATCGAGGAGCGCTCGAAGCTCGCGGACCTTGCCCTCGTTGGTGGTCGCGACGAGGAGGTCGGTGATGCGGGGTTGGGCGTATGCGGTTGGGTCGTTGCCTGCTACCAACGGTGCATCAGCGTCGAGGTGCGCATTGTTCGGTCTCATTCGACACGGTCGATCTTCCCCCGCGCGTCCAGCGTGAACATGTACGGAATGTAGGTCACGTTTTCGGAGGATCGAGCAGTCCGGCCCACCAGATAGAATTCCATGCTCCCCGTAGGGAGGGGATAGCCGCCGATGTACTGAATCTCCTGAATTCGCGTGCCGACCTCGCGCGCCCGGTCGAGCTGCTTCTGGGTCTCGTCGACGCCCACGCCTATCTGCTGCAGGTTCTGGACCACCCGGTCGCTGTATGATTCCCAGATCAGACGGGCGTCGAAGACCTGCTGACCACGGAGATACGCTGCCGTGGCGGGGGGCTCCTCGTCCGAGTTCGGTCGGTACACGGATCCCTTGGATGACAGACTGAAGCTGAGGGACGGGGCGAGATTCAGGCTCGTAATTGCGATGAGCCCGCCAAGTGCGATGAGGGCGATTGCGACGAAACGCCCTCGACGGGCTCCACCGTGAATCAGCCGCGCGGTGATGCGCCGCACGAGGCGACCTGCGATTTCCATGACTTTCCGAAAGCGCCGACTGCGCGCGATGCGCGCGTGCTCGGGCCGGCGCATTACTCGATAGGGTAGCGTAGCATTCTCGTATTGGTCAACGTTCGCGCCCATGGAATGCGTGCCTCGTTCACCCCCCGACTGGGGTGGGCATAGCGTGGCGCGTACGCGCGTTGCCCTCGTCTACGGTGGGCGTTCTGGCGAGCACGAGGTGTCCGTCGAGTCGGCGAGTTCCGTCGTGGAAGCGATCGACTCGGCGCGATACGACCTCCTGATGGTGAAGATCGACCACGACGGCGCCTGGATCTGGAGTAATCCGTCCCCAGACGCGTCGAATCCCTCCGGTGCAGCTCGGCGTGTGCTACCCAGCGCCGATCCATCGAAGCCCGGTCTCATGACGATCGCCGACTCGGTAGGAGACTCGGTCTTTCAGCCCATCGACGTTGCGTTCCCCGTGGTCCACGGAACATATGGAGAGGACGGCTGCATCCAGGGCCTCCTGGAGCTGGCGGGAATTCCCTACGTTGGGTCCGGCGTGCTTGCGTCCGCGGTCTCGATGGACAAGATTTTGATGAAGTCCGTGTTCCGGGCACACGGCTTTCCTGTCGTCGAATCGGTCGCCGTGGACCGGGCTGATTGGGAGGCGGACCCGGGCATCCTCACCGTGGTGCAAGAGCGCATTGGCTTCCCCTGCTTCGTGAAGCCGGCCAATCTCGGGTCGAGTGTCGGGATCCAAAAGGTCCGCGACGCTGGGCGGCTCGCGGAGGCCGTCGCGAATGCAGCGGAGTTCAGCGCTCGCTTGATCGTCGAGCAAGGCCGCGACGTCCGTGAGATCGAATGTGGCGTTCTTGGGAATCATGACGCAGCCGCCTCTGTGGTGGGAGAGGTCATCCCCACCCGCGAGTTCTACGACTATGACGCGAAATATCACGACCCCTCCACTGCGTTCGTCATTCCAGCGGACCTACCGGAGGACGTCTCCGAGCGTGTGCGTGGCCTCGCCATCGAGGCGTTCAAAGCTATTGGCGGGGCGGGAATGGCGCGCGTGGATTTCTTCCTCGACCGGAACGACGGTTCGATCTACCTGAACGAGATCAACACGATCCCGGGGTTCACGTCGATGAGCGTGTACCCGCGCTTGTGGGCGGCGTCGGGCGTCCCGTATTCTGAGCTCGTCGATCGGCTGATCGCGCTGGCGGTCGACCGATATCAAGATCAGGGGCGAAACCGAACGCGGTACGCCTAGAGGTGACGCGATGCGAGCACTGCGGTTCGAAGCATCTGACCATTACGCGGTGCATCCTGCTGCTCTGTGGCCCCTGCTCTCGGACACGGCTCGCCTGAACCGCGCCATCGGCCTGCAGTCGGTGAACTTCACCGCGGTCCCACGGGAAGATGGTGGCAGCACCATCTTCGGCGAGTTCCGACAGTTTGGACTCACGATCGCCAAATGGACGGAGCACGCGTTCAACTTCGTTCGTCCGCAGCACTACAACGTCGTGCGCGAGTACAGCAGCGGACCGCTGCTCCGTGTGGACGGCGGCGTGACCCTCCTCGGCGACGGCGAAGGGACTCTCGTGACTGTGTTCGCGGAGATCGTGCCGCGCCACATCATCGGTTGGGTTCTGGCGAAGTATCTTGTTGGCCCAGCCGCGACGAAGCGAGTGCTGGACCAGTGCCGCATATTCGAGGCATACATCGAGGGCCAACGGGCGACGCCGTTTCCCCAGCTCGCTCCTCGAGACTCTGCCGACGAGCGACAGCTCGACGAGCTCGTGGCGCGTCTCGTCAGCACCGGTGCCGACGGTGTAATCGTGCGGAGGCTCCGCGAGCACTTACGCACCGCGTCAGACGAGCGGGTGGTTCGTATGCGACCCTTTGAGCTGGCGGACCAGTGGGAGACTGATCGTCACGCTACGCTCGTCGTCTTCCTCCACGCCACGACAGTGGGGCTGCTCAAGCTGCTGTGGGACACCCTATGCCCGAATTGCCGAGTACCAAAGTCTGAACACTCAACGCTGTCCGAGGTTCAAGGAGAAGCACACTGCGACGTGTGCAACATGGTGTTCGACGCCAGCTTTGATCACCTCGTGGAGGTTCGGTTTACCGTTGCGCCATCCGTGCGGGACGTGATGGTCGCGGAGTACTGTGTGGGCGGCCCTCAGAACACGCCCCATGTTGTCGCGCAGGCAGAGCTTCAGCCGGGCGAATCGACGCTTTGGACGCTTCCGGCTGACGCCACGACTCTTCGCCTCCGGTCGCCCCAATCGGCGACGGCCGGCGTCGTAGACGTTCGAATCGTGGAGAACAGCCTGGGCGACGCTCGGGCGGGCGATGGCGCCGCGAATGGGGAGCCGGAGCTGTCGCGGGAGGCAGTTGTAGCGGTCGGCAGCCAGGGCGTCGAGCCTTCGCGGGTTCAGGTCCTCGGCCCCCTGGCCTCGCTCGCTGTGGAGAACCGAACGGGCGGGCCTGCCGTGATTGCGCTGGAGGAGCGATTCTGGCCAGACACCGCGGCCACGGCGGCGCTGGTGAGCACTCTTCAGGACTTCAGGGATCTCTTCTCCGCCGACGTGCTGGCGCCGGGCCTGCAGGTCGGGATCGAGCGGCTGGCGATTCTGTTCACGGACATCGCCGGATCTACAGCCATGTACGAGGCGGTCGGTCAGGCAAAGGCGTTCCGCATCGTGCAGGACCATTTCAAATACATCGAGACCGCGGTTCGAATGAACCACGGCGCCATCGTGAAGACGATTGGCGATGCGGTGATGGCGGTGTTCCCGACAGTTCCCCAGGCGTTGCGCGCCGGGTTCGAGATGCAACGAGGCATGGCGAAGATGGAGACGTATGGCGCGCTCAAGCCGGAGCAGTTCTTGCGGGTGGGCATTCATTCGGGTCCCTGTTTGGCGGTAACGCTGAACGACCGACTGGACTACTTCGGGACGTCGGTCAACGTGGCTTCGCGGGTAGAGCACGAGGCCGGTGGTGGGCAGATCGCCCTCACGCTGTCGGCGTTCTCTGAATCCGGGGTACGTGAGGTCTCTCAAGCCGAATGTGAGAACTATGAGCAGTGTGAGGTCGAGCTCAAAGGGGTGTCCGGCGCCACCGGTATCGTGCGGCTCTCCGCCTACGGGCCCTGACGTCCGTCCCGCGCAACCAACATGGATGCCTCCACGGCGGCCACTGCCGCATCGATCTCGGCTTGCGTGTGGGCCAGAGAGACAAACCATGCCTCGAACTGCGAGGGAGGCGCATACACCCCATTGTCGAGCAGCCCGTGCAGGAATCGCGCGTAGGTTGCGGTGTCGCAGCGTTTCGCTGACGCCTCGTCGCGCACGGCCGAGTCGCAGAAGAACGGGGTAAGCATCGAACCCACTCGCTGGACTTGGACGGGCATCCCAGTCCGTTTGGCGGCTTCCGTTATCCCGTCGGCCAAGCGTCCGCCGAGATTGTCTAGCCGCTCGTATGTGCCCGGCGCTCGCAGACGTCTTAGGGTCGCAGCGCCCGCTGCCATGGCCACCGGATTTCCGGACAGCGTGCCAGCCTGGTAGACAGGACCTTCCGGGGCGATGAGCGCCATGATGTCACGCCTCCCACCGTAGGCCGCTGCAGGCAGCCCCCCGCCGATGATCTTGCCGAGGCAGGTGAGGTCGGGAGTGATCCCGTACCGTGCTTGAGCGCCACCCAGACCGATGCGGAACCCGGTGATGACCTCGTCGAAGATCAGGACGGCGCCGAATCGCTCGGTCAGCGCACGCAGTCCCTGGAGGAAGCCGTCCATCGGTGGGACAACGCCCATGTTTCCGGCGATCGGTTCGACGATGACCGCCGCAACGTCATCCGGGAGCTTCTGGAACACGGCCTCCACGGCTTCCAGGTCGTTGTAGGGGACGCTGAGCGTGGAATCCGTCCACGCAGACGGAACGCCTGCGCTGGACGGCAGTGCGTGCGTGAGAACGCCCGACCCCGCAGAGACGAGGAGCGCGTCGCTGTGTCCGTGATAGCCCCCGTCGAACTTCACGACTCTGGTGCGGCCCGTGTAGGCTCGTGCGAGTCGGAGCGCGCTCATCGCGGCCTCCGTGCCCGACGACACGAACCTCAGTCGTTCGATCGATGGGAGTGCGGCGACGATCAGCTCGCCGAGCGTGATCTCGCGCTCGGTCGGCGCTCCGAACGTCGTGCCTGCCCGCGTGGCTTCCACGATTGCCTGCTCGACGCCAGGGTCAGCGTGACCGAGGATGAGCGGGCCCCAGGAGCCGAGGAAGTCGGTGTAGGCGCGTCCATCTGCATCGAAGACCTGAGCGCCTTCTCCACTTACCATGAAGGGTGGCGTGCCGCCCACGGCGCGAAAGGCGCGCACCGGGCTATTCACACCGCCTGGAAAGAGCTGTGAGGCGCGCTCGAACAGTCGCTGTGAGGCTGAATCGCTGGCGCTCACCTGGCCGTCTCCATCGCGTCCCGCTCCCTCTGGGAGAGAGTAGGGGTGAGGGCGGTGGTGCAGCAGCGGCTCAGCCCCACGTGAGGATCCTGGAGGCCTCGCGTGCGTGGTAGCTCAGGATGAAGTCAGCGCCTGCGCGCTTGATCGAGTGCAGGATCTCCAGCATGACTGCCCGCCCGTCGATCCAGTCGCGCTCCGCGGCGGCTTTCACCATGGCGAACTCACCACTCACGTTGTATGCACCGACCGGGACGGGCGACATCTGCTTTACACGCCACAGGATGTCGAGAAAGGCGAGCGCGGGCTTCACCATCACCATGTCGGCTCCCTCTTCGAGGTCGAGCTCTACTTCGTGCAGCGCTTCACGCGCATTGGCGGGGTCCATCTGGTAGCCGCGACGGTCCCCGAACTGGGGTGCGGACTCTGCAGCCTTGCGGAAGGGGCCGTAGAACGACGACGCATACTTGGCGGCGTAGGAAAGAATCGGAGTGCTCGCGTGGCCATGCCCATCCAAGGCCGTGCGGATCGCGGCCACCCGCCCGTCCATCATGTCCGACGGGGCGACGACGTCTGCCCCGGCGTCCGCGTGGGAGACGGCGGTCTGCGACAACAGCTCGAGTGTGGGATCGTTGAGGACCTCGCCGTTCGAGATGACGCCGCAGTGGCCGTGGCTCGTGTACTCGCACAAACATACGTCCGTCATCACGATGAGATCCGGTACGGCGTCTTTGATTGCTCGAACCGCGCGCTGGACGATGCCGTCCGCCGCGTAAGCACCCGTTCCCGTCTCGTCCTTCGCATCAGGGATGCCGAAGAGAATGATGCCGGGGATGTGGAGCGATGCGATCTCGCGGGCCTCAGCCACCGCGTCCGCGATCGTAAGCTGCGCCACGCCGGGCATCGACGGCACAGGGATCCGTTCGCTGATGCCGTCGGCGACGAACAGCGGCTCGATGAAATCGTGTGGCGTGAGCACCGTTTCCCGAACCAGGGATCGGAGCGTGGCGCTTCGCCGGAGTCGCCGAGGCCGTACGAGGGGTGGTGTGGAAGTCGCCGCTGACGAACCTCTAGCCCCGAGTGCCGTGTGAAGTGTGTCCATGGTGCTCTCCTTGGCCGCGCGTGCTAGCGGCGCAGTTCCGCGGCCGTGGTGTAGTAGTCTCGGAGCGCCACGACCAGGCCGTCGATCGTGTAGGTTGTCGCGACGACGTCTGGCTCGACTCCGGCCTCGCGTGCAGTGGCCGCCGTGATGGGTCCGATGCACGCGACGACCAGTCGACGCAGGGCGTCCGCGTCCGTGCCGAGCATCTCGACGACGCCGCGCACGGTCGATGAGCTCGTAAAGGTCACGGCGTCGATCCCCCCCGAGCGCAGTCGCTCGATCAGGCCGGGAGGCGGTGGGGCGCTTGTGGTGCGATACGCCGGAACCTGATCGACGATCGCGCCAGCGTCGCGTAGACCGATTACGAGCGCTTCCCGCGCGATGTCGCTGCGGGGTAGGAGCACGCGCTTCCCCTCGAGCGGCTCCGCGTCGGCCAAACAGGCGATGAGGGCTTCGGCAACGAACTCGTCGGGCACCAGATCTGGACGGACGCCGTTGGATGTCAGGGTGCGAGCCGTCTCAGGGCCAATGGCGGCGACCCGCGCACCCGCAAACCACCCCGCGTCTCGACCCGCCGCGGTTAGTCGATCCCAGAAGAATCGAACAGCATTGGCGCTGGTGAATACGACCCAGTCGTATGGGCCCTCTGCGATGGCTCGATCCATTTCCGCCCACGACGTCGGCGGCTCGATCTGAATGGCGGGCGCCTCGATGGTCTGGGCCCCCTCCGCGGCGAGGGCGGCGGCTAGGCGGCTCGCTTGGCCCCGCGGACGCGTTACCAAGACGGTGCGTCCGCTCAGGCTATCGCCGGGCATCGGTCGCTTTCACCGTATCAGGTTGAGAGTTGCGGCCCTTGCGTCTAGCCAGTTTGCGGCCCACCTCGGCGCCGAGCTCTGGACCTTGCGAGGGTTCGCCCTCGGCCGATGCCCGCCTCATGCTCCCGTCTCGTGCAGCGAGAAACGCTGAGAGGCGCATCTGTCCCTCCACGATCTCGGCGTAGGCGCCTAACGGTGTCTGGCAGCCAGCGTTGATGCTGATAGCCACGGCGCGCTCGGCGATGGCGCACGCTCGCGTATCTGAGTCGTCCAGTCGAGCGAGGAGGTCACGCACTAGCGCATTGTCGCTCCTCGTCTGAACGGCGATGATGCCCTGACCGGCGGCCGGGACGAAGATCGACGGGTCGAGGAGCTCGCTCGCCTCGGCGAGGCGGCCGAGCCTCGAGAGGCCGGCCGCGGCCAGCACGATGGCGTCGACGTTCCCCTCGGCGACGCGGCGGACGCGCGTATCCACGTTCCCCCGAATCCCAGCGATCTGCAGGTCCTGACGCACGGTGCCGAGCTGCGCCTGCCGTCGTGGGCTGCCTGTTCCCACCGAGGCGCCTCCCGGGAGCTCGCTCAGCTTGAGTCCTGTACGGGTCACGAGCGCGTCGCGCGGGTCCTCGCGAGACAGAAACGCGGCAATCGTCAGATCTGCCGTGGAGATCGAGGGCATGTCCTTGTAACTGTGAACTGCCAAGTCGATCTCGTAGCCAAGGAGCGCCTCTTCGATTCGCCGGACGAACACACCTTGCGATTCGAACTGGGAGAACGCGATGTCGGTGGCCTCGTCGCCCTGAGTTCGAATCAGCTCGACCCGACACACGATCGAGGGATCGATCCGGTGGAGCGCCTGGATCACGATCTCCGTCTGACGGCGCGCCAGAGCGCTCGCGCGCGTGCCGATGAGCAGTGGGTCGCGCGCGCTGCCCGCTCGGGGAGCGGCGCTCATACCCCTGGCCGAGCGCCGGCGGCCTCGTCCAGCGCGAAGAGCTCCCGGACGAATCGCGCCAGATCTTCTCCGCTTGGGTCATGTCCGCGCGCCTTGAGCGCTGCGATCGGCCGGTGGAGCAGGCGCCGTACGATCGACGCTGTCATGACGTCGATGAGCTCGCGATCGTCGGAGGAGAGGGAGTGCAGGCGGGAGATCGTGCGATCGACTTCCATTCGACGGATGGACTCTGCGTGCTGGTACAGCGCCCCGATCGTCGGCACTAACTCCTGTATGCTCCGCCACTCGCCGTAGTCCGCCACGCCGGAGTCGACCAGCGCCTCGACTGCGGCGACTTCGCGCTGCCGATTGAGAAGGTTCGCTGTACCGACGGCCTCGAGGTCGTCGATGTTGTAGAGCAGCACGTTGGGGACCAAAGAGACCTCTGGGTCGATGTCGCGCGGAACGGCGATGTCGACGCACAAGAGCGACCGATCCGGACGAGCCGACATCGCCGCGGCAACGTCGGCGGTGCTGATGACGGGCTCGCTGGAGCTCGTGGAGCTGATCACGATGTCCGCAGAACGTAGGCCCGCTACGAGGTCGTCGAAGGGGATGGCACGTCCGCCGACGGCTCTCGCGACCTCTTCTGCGCGTTCCAGGGAGCGGTTCACGACGAGGATCTCGCTCGCGCCAGCGTCGGCGAGGCTTCGCACGGTTGCCTGGGCCGCGTCGCCGGCGCCGACTACGAGGACCGACAAGCCGCGGATCTGCCCCAGGGAGCGCTTGGCAAGCTCCACGGCCACCGAGCTGGGTGACACGGCGCCCCAGCCGATACGCGTCTCGCTCCGAGCTCGTTTCCCGACTTCGAGTGACAGAGGCAGAACCCGTCCGAGCACCGGCCCGATGGTCCCGGCTTGGCTGGCGGTCTCGAATGCCTCCCGAACCTGACCGAGGATCTGAGCCTCACCCAGCACCATCGAGTCGAGGCCACTCGCAACGCGTAGCAGGTGACGCACCCCGCCATCGGCGGAGCGCGTGTACGTGTGGCCGGCAAGCTCTGAGGTGGGGATACCGCGAAGGTCGGCGATGAGCCCGATCAACGCGCTCGACGGATCGTCGAGGCCCGTGACGGCGTAGAGCTCGGTGCGGTTGCAAGTGGACAGAATGTAGGCCTCGCTAGCGAACTCGCCAAGCATGTGGAGAGCGGCTGGAAGAGAGCCCTCAGTAAAGGCGAGTCGCTCGCGGAGCGTGAGGGGAGCGGTCCGGTAGTTGACCCCAACGAGGGTGAGAGTGGCGCCAGCGCTAATCGACTCGCGGATCGACGTGCCCAGGCTATTCGTCATGGGACGCTCCGTCCCGGGGAGCTACGCCGCCGCGCGCGATACCGGCTAGGACTTCGTCCATGAATCGCTCGGCGTCGCGTACGATTCGGCCGAGCTGTCCGCTCAGCTCGGGGTGAGCGGACAGACTCCGCGACAGCACGTCGAGCAGCGGTCGGCGGTACATCAGGTACGCATCCACCGCTTGAGCCGTGTCCATCCCGGCTTCCCGCGCGAGCTGACCGTACTGGGCCGCGATCTCCCAGCCCCGACTCAACGCGCGCTGCTTCTGGCGAGGGCTTCGCGCCGAGAGGTATTCTCCGAGCCGCTCGAGAAGCTCGTCGCCGAGTGCGTGAAATCTTCCACGTGCAGAAGCGTCGAGTCGCTCCATCCAGTCTGGCTGGGCGGAGCTCGAGTGGGCATGAGTCCGATACCGCGCTCGGAGCTGAAGGATAATAGTCTGTGGCAACGAGTCGACCGGGGACTCTTGGACCGTCTGGCTCAACGAGGCGATCTCCGCGGTGCTATACCGCCGGTGCCCGCCCGGCGTTCGGTAGACGCGCACCTTACCGGTGGTTGTCCACTGGCGCAGAGTGGCCGGATTGACGCCGAGCATCTGACACGCACGGCCAATGGAGATCCATTCGGGAGAGAGCACGCTACTCGAAGATTCGGCCAAGAAAGCCTCGAAAAATCTATTGAAATCTGTAGGATTTTACTGAATTGTGCGGAATGACGGTACCATCGCCCGGTCCCACGCGTCAAGGTCCAGTCGCGCCTAGGGAGTGAAATGAGCATGAGGATCCTGTTGACAGGTGGAGGATCCGGCGGCTCGGCAGCGCCCGTTATCGCGGTTGCCGACGCGATCGCCCGTCGGTTGCCGAGTGCGGAGTTTCTATACGTCATCACGACGACTGGGCCGGAGCGGGCAATGGTGCAAGCGGCTGGCTTGCACCACGCGACGATTCGAACCGGCCGCCTGCGCCGATACGCGAGTTGGAGGAACTTCACGGATCCGGCTCTCGCCACCGCCGGGCTGGGGCAAGCTGTTGCCGTCGTTCGTCAATTTCGGCCCGACGTGGCTTTTGGCGCCGGCGGGTTCGCAACCGTTCCCCCATTGATGGCAGCGCGTCTCGCACGAGTCCCGGTCGTGGTGCACCAGCAAGACGTGCAACCCGGGCTCGCTAATCGAATGCTGGCTCCCTTCGCCGTCGACTGCACGGTTGCGCTCGAGGACACACACCGGTGGCCTCGCTGGAGCGATGCGCCGGTCGTTGGCAATCCGGTGCGAGCAGCCATGCTCCAGGGGACCGCAGAGAGGGCGCGCCAGCTCTTCGGGCTAGAGCGTGGGAGGCCCACCGTGCTCATTACCGGCGGCGGGACCGGGGCCTTGCGGCTGAACCAGATCGCCGCCGAGGCGGCCGCGGACCTCATCGAGGTCTGCCAGATCGTGCACCTGACGGGTGTGGGAAAGAGGGTTCCCGGCCCTACGAGCGCCGCGTATCGCCAGGTCGAGTTCTTGACGGACGAAATGGCGGACGCGCTGGCGGTCGCCGACGTCGTGGTCTCCCGCGCCGGCATGTCTGCCCTCGCGGAGATCGGCGCGCGGGGGAAGGCTTCGATTCTGGTGCCCATGCCGGACTCGCATCAGGGGTTGAACGCGGCAGCGGTCGCTCGGCGCGGCGCCGCTCTTGTACTCATGGAGCCGAGGCTTACCCCAGGCTCCCTCGTCGAAGCTGTTCGCTCGCTCCTCGGCGACCCGAACCGACGTATGGCGCTTGGTACGGCCGCGGCAGCACTCCTGCCCGCCGCAGCCGCTGACATCGTTGCAGACCGGCTCCTCTCGTTTGGGCTGCGTGAACCCGATTGACGGGCTTGCGCAACGGGTCACGAGGGGGCAAGGGCATCGCGTGAGGGGAAGCGGGGTTGAAGGGAATCTGGAAGGAAAAGCAAGGACCCGAGGAGAGGCCGGTGCGCAGCGAGTGAAGGGCTTCGCCGCACCAGGTGGGCAGAAGGCCCGCGAATGATGGAACGACGCGTCGTGGCGGGGTGGTTCGAGGGCTGGAAGCCGTGGAGTGGCCGTGGAGTGGAAGGGAGAGGGCAAACTCCACCTTGGTCGGTGGCAGAGCCCAACCGGCCCGGGAGGAGAGCAGTCAGTGTATGGGATTAGCAGGCTGTCTGGTTCATCGCCTCCCGCACGAGTCGGCCGAGAGTGCGCAGATTGATCACGAAATCCGCGAGCTGGACGTCCTTGCCGGCACGCTCCTGCCCGAACGAGCGCATGCGTTTGAGGCCCATGCCCTCCAGTTGGCCATTGCGGCTCTCGGCAAGGTTGCGTCGGCCGTAGCGCTGCTTCCAGGCCGGGGAGCCATAGGGAATCTCTCGGGCCAGGCGCGAGGAGCCGTCCGGCAGCGTGCGGCCAACATTGCGGACGAACCCACACGAGTTGGCAGGCTCCACAAAGGGACAGCTGATGACGGGCTGAATGGGGCCGTCTTTCTCGAGGGGCTCACGGCGGCAGGCCTGGTGGCAGATGTACTTTGTGCGGCGGCGCTCGGCGTCATAGCCATTCGCGCGGAGGCGATACCCGTGGGGACAGAGCGGTCGGCCGTGCTCATCGTAGCCGCGCTTGCGGCAGGCCTCCACATTTTGATCGGAGGGATCGGCGCGGATGTCCACCATGCGCAAGGCGCCCAGTTCCCAGATGGTGTCCAGACACTCGCCGAAGCTCACCCCGGCGTCGTCGAGCCACTCGCCGATATCGAGATCTGGAAAGCGCTGTGTGAGCGCCTGCACGCGCTCGGTGAAGACAGAGCGCTCGTCGGTATTCGCGGGGTACGAGTCACTCTGCACGGTCCAGGCCACTGCGAAGCGATCATCCAGCACGCGCTCGGCCAGACTGCGGTAGCCAAAAACGTCGATGCCCCGGGCAGGTGGGCGGCTGGGCCCGGTCGGGTCCCGGCTGGGCCCAGCCTGGCGGGAGCGTCCCGCGTAATGGATCAGGCGAGCGTCCGGGTCGCACGTGCTGGCCCGGGTGCACCGGGCCTGGCAGGTCGGCTCGGCACAGGTGCAGCCTGGTTGGTTGTGCTCCCGTGCCCGGCAGGGGCGGCTGGGGACCTCGCCCTGCCCATCCTCGCCTGGTGGCTCGGCCAAGGGGGTGAAGCAGGCATCGGTGGCCAACTTGCCGGTGGG
>Ga0080064_1001156_pt1 | contig 57343 bp, 48 predicted proteins | sample Subgrocontami54m_FD_69260 | JGI IMG/M metagenome (GOLD analysis project Ga0080064, IMG submission 69260) | Subsurface groundwater microbial communities from S. Glens Falls, New York, USA - GMW46 contaminated, 5.4 m (SPADES assembly) (version 2) ... | reverse complement strand
TTGGCTCGCGGGCGGCCGGGGCGGGCCCCGCCGCTTCCGTTGCCTTTGGCGGCGGCCCCCGCCGTTGTTCAGGCGGGCGTTGCGGCGTTGTGGACAACGGTGTTACCGACCAACACGCCTGTGACTGTTGTATCCGCGGCGCGAACCGCGGCGACGGTGGCCGCAGCCGGCCGGGCACTGGCTGCAGTGGGCGCCGATCCGCGGCTGGCCGGATATGTGGACACAATTTCCAACACGGTTATCATCCGGAGAGCATCCGGCAGGACGGCGACGGCAAATGTAGGCACTACGTTCGAAGCGGGCACGACCTTCAATACCGGCACCGACGGACGCGTGGTGCTCAAGTTCGCGGATGGGCAGCTTGTGGTATTGGGCCCGGGATCGGTTCTCGGCGTCGATCAATATCAATTCGATCCGCGCAACATCAAGGCAAGCAGGACAGCGGTAGACCTCGCAAACGGCGCAATGCGCTATGTCACCGGCTCTATTCACGCAGAGAATCACGACGGCGTGAGTATTGCTGCGGGCGCATCGCTGGTCGACATTCTGAATGCCGGGCTCGCTGACTTCACCGTTGTGGTCAATACCAAGGAGCAGGAGGTCGGGGTTGCCGCAGTTACGGCCGGCGAGATTGCCGCGCATACTCCGTACGGCCCGATCAGCAAGATCGAAACCGGCCAGGCTGCACTATGGCAGCCCGGGCGGGCCCCACCGCTTCCCGAGCCGTTGGCGGCAGCACCCGCCGCCATTCAGGCGGGAGTGGCGGCATTGGCGGCGGCGGCGCTGCCTGAGGGCACACCGGTGGCCGTTGAATTTGCGGCACGCGCAGCGCTAGCGACGGCCACAGCCAACCGCGCTCAGGCGGCCGCGAGCGCGGAGCCCGGGAACACGCGGTTACAGGTTGCTGCGCAGGCCGCAGCGGAACAGGCGAATACGGCGATTCAGGCCGCAGCTGCCGCAGCCCAGGCGGTTGCGGCAACGATTTTTGCAACTACGCTGGCAACCTTGCCCGCGACCGCAGCGGGTCCGGCGCTGGCGCAGGTTGCTGCAGCGCCGCCGCTGGCACTCCCGGTTGCACCGATTACCCCAACGGTAACGCCTGGTGCAGGGGGCGGCTGTTTGGGCAGTAAGTGCTGAGAACAACTCGTAGCCGCGTCAGGCCCGGTCGCGCAGGTTTCCGGGCCTGTGCATTTGAGTGGTAGCCGTGCACCAAAGACCCGACGCCACCCGTTGGATATTTGTCGCTTATCTGGCGTTGCTCCTCTGGGCGCCGGTTCCATTAGGCAGCAACCGTTCCTGGGCGTGGGCCTTGCTCGCGCTGTGGGTCTTGGCGCTCGCCCTATGCTGGCTGGTCGGCTGCATCCGCGGCAAGCATTCGTACCCTGCGATACTCGACGATGCCCGGCCGATGCTCTGGTGCGGGGTCTTGTGGCTGGGCTACGTCTGGCTGCAGCTGCTCCCGCTGCCCATCGGCATCCTGGAAGCACTCTCGCCCGAGGCGGCACGTTGGCACCTCGCGGCCGCCGCCACCGGCTCGCTTCGCGCGGCACCGCTGACACTCGATCGTTACGCCACGCTGGAAGCCGCATGCAAAAGCACCGCGTACATTGCATTTTTCGCGCTGAGCCTGATCCTGCTGCGCGACCGCGACCGGATTCGCCACGCCGCTTATGCGCTGATTGCATCCGGCGTGTTGCAAGCCTTGTATGGCGTGTTGAGCCGGTTTCAAAACCTTGAGGATGTCGCGGCCGGCACCTTTGCCAATCGCAACCACTATGCCGCCTATCTTGTGATGAGCCTGTCTGTCGGGATCGGCGTGCTCATTGCGACCCTTTCCGGCGCGCAGAACCCGTCCTGGGGACGATTTTTCCGGAATCTGATGCAGTGGATCATCACCCCCAAGATGGCTTTGCGGCTGGGGCTGGTCGCGATGGTCATCGCCCTGGTGCTGTCGCGCTCGAGAATGGGGAACATCTCCTTTTTCGTCAGCCTGATGGCCGCCGGGGGAATCGGCCTGCTGCTCGCGAAGCGCGCGACCAAGTCCATGGTCATCCTGCTGGTCAGCCTCATCGCGGTCGACGTGTTTCTCGTCGGCACCTATTTCGGCACGCAGCGCGTGATCGAGAGGATCGCGCAGACGAGCACCAATGCCGAGGATCGCGGCGAGGTCGCCGCCTGGACCGTCAATATGTGGAAGGATTACCCGGTATTCGGGTCGGGCCTGGGTTCGTTCCCGGTCGTGTATCCGCGTTACGCCGGAGAAAAATCCTGGTGGACCTACACCCACGCGCACAATGACTATCTCGAGTTCGGCGCCGAGACCGGCGTGATTGGACTGTCGCTGCTTGGGCTGATGGTGCTGATGTCGTTTGCGGTCGCGCTGCGCGCGCAGTACCTGCGCCGGGATCCGCTGATGCGAGGTCTGTCCTTCGCGGCCATGATGGGCATTCTGGCGCTGATGATCCACAGCTTCGTCGACTTCGGCCTGCAGATTCCGGCAAATGCGTTGACGTTCATGCTGCTGCTCGCGTTTGCCTGGATTTCGCGCTATCACGTTAGTATTCCGTGAACTAATTCACAGCGAATTCACAACTATTTTACAATTGTTAAGTCGTTGAAGTGGTACGATCAATTGCAATTTTAGCCGGATCGGAGCGCTCAATGAACCGAAATGCGCAGCGGTTTTTCCTGACAGCGTTCATCGCTGCCGCGGCGGGACTTCTGTCGGCAGCGTTTGGTCCCGTGTTCGCGCAGTCCAATTCGCCTGAGGCGAGCCGCGGTGCGCCTCGGGATTGGAGCCACAAGCACCTGCTCTACACCAATCCGGATACCCGCGACGAAGCCGCAAGGAAAGGCACGCTCGCCTTCGATCAATGGAAAGAGAAACACAAAGATCCCCGCTTCGCCGCGCAGGTCGCAAGAAAGACGCGCTTCGTGCGCGCCACGGAACACAGCCCGTTCTCGCCCGAGCAGCAGCAGTGGGCCAATAGACACAGAAGAGATCCGCCTCCCGCCGCCGGGCCGGACATACACCGCGACTGGAGCTACGTCTTGGGCGGAGCGAACAGCGGCGTCGGCAAAGCAGGTGTTTTCCCGGCGAAATTCCAGTTTGATATTAATGCGACAGCGAGCTGCGCCAACGATTTTGTGGTCTATACCACGGCTGCATCGGGCGCCACAGCTGCAGCAGGGCCGTTTGCGAGCCGGATCGGCACTTTCGTGGGCAATCCGACTAACGGGCAAACCGTCACCATCCGAGACGCCACGAGCACTACTCGACGTATCATCCTTACCGCCAGCACGACTCTGAATACGGGCCTCTTTTTTCTAATCGGAGCCAACACCACCGCCCATGCGACCAACCTGAGGGACGCGATTAACCGCAACGGGAACACGGTGGGCGTGACGGCGACGAGTGCAGCGAACGCTGTAACGGTCACGGCGATCACCTACGGGGCTGGCGGAAATGGCATCACCCTTGCGGAGAATATGGCTGTCTCTGTCTTCGGCTGGGCATCGGGTACCCTGACGGGCGGTGCAGGTACCGCAGGGCAGCCGACAATCGTTGCGTTCAACCAGCTTTACTCCTCGTGCGGAGCAACGGTGCCCGCCACGTATTGGTCGTTTAACACGGGGGACGCCGCCTTTACCGAGACCTCGCCGGTGCTCTCGATTAACGGCACACAAGTTGCGTTCGTTCAACGCACCGGCACCGCCGCGAGTCTGGTCCTGCTGAAGTGGAGCAGCACCGGAACGGTAGGTGCACCCGCGGCACCGACCAGTGAAACCCTTGCCAATTACCGTACGTGTGCCGCACCCTGCATGACGGTCATCGCTTTTAGCGGTGGACCCAACAATACGAACTCCTCTCCGTTCTACGATTACACCAACGACATCCTCTATGTCGGTGCCGACAACGGAACCCTGCACCAATTCACCGGCGTCTTCAATGGCACGCCGGCTGAGGCCGGCAGCCCGTGGCCGGTTACCGCAAGCGCTGCCACTAACATACTCTCTTCGCCAGTTTACGATTCTGTAAGCAACCTGGTCTTCGTAGGCAGCACATCGGGTACCGCCGCTATCGGCGGTGGGCAACTTCACTCCGTCGATGCGACGAGCGGCGCGCTTGTTAGCAGTGGGCGGCTTGCAACCAACGCCAGCTCTGGCGTCCGCGATGCCCCCATCGTGGACTCGGCTGCGCAGCGCGTGTACGCATTCGTCGGTTCGGATAGGGGCGGTACCATCAGCGCCAGTTGTACTACAGCCCCCTGCGCAGCCGTTATCCAATTTCCAACCACTTTCGCGGCCGCTAGCACGGGCACCAAGTTTCAAGTGGGCCGTGGGGTGACGAGCACGACGTTGCGCTTCCTGTACGCGGGGTCATTCGACGATGCGTACTACAACAGCGCGACGCCCGCGAGCCCCTCCGGGAATCTTTACGTTTGCGGGAGTCTCGCTGCGACCGCAGCGAGACCGACGCTGTGGCAGATACCCATTGCCAGCAACGCGATGGGCACCCCTGTAGTTGGACCAAGCCTTGTTGGTGCCACCAATGCAAACTGTTCTGCCATCACCGAAGTCATGAACGGCGCAAACGACTATATATATGCCAGTGTCAGTGCTGGCGGTACCGCCGCGGGGTGCGCCGGAGCCTGTATCTATATGTTCAACCTTACCGGCTTAACGTGGGGCACGGGCGCAGTCGCCAACGCCGGACTCGCGGCACTGGGGGGCACCAGCGGCATCATCATAGATAACATCTCCTCGACGACTGGTGCGTCCCAAATCTATTACTCGACGCTCACCAGCCCCGGCAACGCCATACAAGCAAGCCAGGCGGCGCTACAATAGGAGGGAGGAACGGCAAATGCCCTCGCCCGCGCACAGGCGGCCGGCCGCTTTCCGCGGCGGCAACCGAACGGTTGTCGGATAGACATTGCGCGGCAACCGGAACGAAACCGGATGCATTATCCAATGGCGAATTCCGTTGTCGTTTGAGTTCGAGGCAAGACACACTGGGGTCTAAATTCCATGAGTGAGCAGAAGAATTCCGATCAACCGCAATTTCCACCGGCTTCCGCATCCTGCGACTCCCCAAAAAAGCCGTATCTCAAGCCCGCGTTCCGTCACGAGCAGGTGTTCGAGACCATGGCGCTGGCCTGCGGCAAAATCAACCCTACGCAGCAACAGTGCCGAGTTAACCGCAAGAATTCCTAGCAACAGCAGCTTCATGGAAACGCTGTTCGATCCGCGCGATTTGTCGAAGAACGAATTGGCTGCGGAGGCGCTTCGTTCGTTCGGCGAGTTGCGCCTGCGCGTTACCGGTTCCAGCATGCTGCCGGCAATCCGGCCGGACGACGTGCTGCTACTCCGCCGTTGCCGCATCGAAGAGGCCGGCCCGGGTGATATCGTCCTTTCTATCCGCCAGCGCAGACTATTCGCGCACCGCGTGATTTCGCGCTCCGCTGAGCGCCTCGTCACCCAAGGCGATGGTGTCGCCGAACCCGATCTGCCGGTGACGGCGCATGAGCTGCTGGGGAAAGTCATCCGGGTAATGCGCCGGGGAAAACCCATCCGCCATGAATCGAATCCGGGCTTGCCGGCGCGCATGGCCGCGGTCCTGTTTCGCCATTCGGCAAGCGCGGGCCGTCTTTTCACCCGCCTGCAAGGCTTGCACGGCAGAGCCAGCCTGTGACCGCCGCTGCCGCGCGCAGCCGCGCCGATATCGGCATCGGCCGCATTACCGTGGGCGTGCGCAGTTCGAACGAAGCTTTCCTGCAATTGCTCGAAGAGCGCTACGCCGGCTTCATCGAGCGCACGGCGTCACCCGACTACGAGTTCGAGGTTGAACTCACACCACCTGGCGAGGGATCTGCCGACGATGATGTCCGGGTGTACCGGAAGAATGGCCGGTGGCAACTCGAACGCGGTGACTTTTGCGCTGAGTGGGATCCGGCTGCGCGGCGGGGGCGCATTCGCCAATCGGCCAATCCGTACTCTATCGACACCGTGCTGCGTATCGTCCACACGCTGGTGCTGGCGCGAGAAGGCGGTTTCCTTCTGCATGCGGCGAGCGCCGTGCGCAAGGGCAAGGCATTTGTCTTCGCCGGCGTTTCAGGAGCGGGGAAGACGACCCTTTCCCGCATGGCGCCCGCGGACGCCGACGTGCTGAGTGACGAAATCTCTTACCTGCGCAAGGAGGCCGGTGGCTACTACGCCTACGGCACGCCGTTCGCAGGCGAACTGGCCCGGGTCGGTGAAAACCTGCGCGCACCGCTAGCCACTGTATACCTGCTCAACCAGGGCGCGGAAAATCGCGTTTCGAGCATGGGCAAGGCAGAGGCGGCACGTGGTATTCTGACCAACACCCTCTTTTTCGCGGCAGACGTGGAATTGGTGCAGGCAGTTTTTCTGTCCGCGCTCGAGCTGGTCGAGCGCGTGCCGGTTCGCCGGCTGACGTTCCTGCCCGAGACCGGAATCTGGGAGCTGATTCAATGAACAGGAATCGCTATGTTGCCCGGGCGGCCAACGTCGCCGCGCGCATGATCGGCGGCGAGATGATGATCATGTCCGGGGCCGACTCGTCCTTATACAGCCTGAACGAGACTGCCTCCATTTTGTGGCAAGCGGCCGATGGTGTTACGCCGCTGGCGCAAATTGTCGAAAAGCATATCTGCGGGGATTATGCCGTGGATCCCGCAATGGCGTTGCGCGACGCGGAAGAACTGTCGGAGGAATTGGCCCGCCACGGCATACTTCTGCTGTCCGATGATCCCCTCCCCGATTCGGGCCCGCCATCGAAGGCATCGCCATGAACGGCCTGATGGGCGAAATGGGCGCCAAAGCACTCAAGCTGGGAATCCCGCTGGGCGTGCAACTGGATTTGACCTATCGTTGCAATGAGCGCTGCGTGCATTGTTATCTCGATCACGACGACCATGGCGAGATGACAACGCCGGAAATCAAGGATCTGCTGGATCAACTGGCGGCGGCCGGGGTTTTCTTCCTGATCCTGAGCGGCGGCGAGATTTTCCTGCGCAAGGATCTGTTCGAGATCGTGGAATACGCGCGCAAGCTGATGTTTTCGGTCAAGCTCAAGACCAACGCCGTCATGATCCGCAAAGCCAAGGCGAAGCGTATTGCGGCGCTGGGCGTCGAGTCGGTGCAGATCAGTGTCTACTCGCACCGGGCGGAGGTACACGACGCGATCACCAAGCTTCCCGGATCCTTCAGACGCACCATCGAGGGCGCCAGGCTGCTCAAGTCGAATGGCGTGAGAGTCAGTTTAGCCAACGTCCTGATGCGACACAACGCCAACGATTACCCGGAGGTACAGGCGCTCGCCGCCGAGCTGGGAGTCGGATATAACGTCGACCCCACGATCACCCCGATGATGGATGGTGACCGCTCGATACTCGATTTGAACATCGCTCCCGGGGTGCTCGAACGGGTATTCCACAACTCGACGCTGGTCGGGAATGCCGAAGAGTTCTGCGCTCCCCCGTCGGGACCGCTGGCACAAGCAGACGCTCTGGACTCGCTGCCTTGCAGCGCCGGGCATACGGCGTGCTATATCTCGCCCTACGGCGACGTATTTCCCTGCGTGCAGTTTCCGTTGCCGAGCGGCAACGTGCGAAAAATACGTTTCCTGGATATCTGGCAGCACTCTCCCCAGCTAAAGGAAGTGCGGGCTATCACCATGGCCGACCTGCAAGGTTGCTCGTCCTGCGCGCACGGCAGCAGCTGTTCGCGCTGCCCGGGGCTCGCGTACCTGGAAGGCAATATGCGCGGACCCTCGACTCAGGATTGCGAGAAGTCGCTTGCACGCACGGGCGTGCCGTCGATGAACCTGCTGCGGAAAGGGGCTGCCATGGCAACGCCGAATCCGACTGTGGCTGCATTTGCACCGAAATACCCACGAGGAACCCAGCCCGTCATGTGGATGGCTCGGGAATAGGTTTTCGCCCCGTCTGTCTCGACGCAAACGGTTAGACCTTGCACGATTCCGCGTGTTTGTGGAAAGCTGTTTCTCAGTCCTCGTTGATCCATCGCGCGAGCCGTGCGTGGCGTGCAGCGGTTGCCGCGAGTTGCCGGTCCGATACACTGAATGCCCAAGCGCTCGCGGCGTAGGTTCGAACGAGGTCACGCAGCCGGACCGCGTAATACAGGGTGATGCGCGCCGAGTGTTGCGGGATGCCGTAGATCAAGGCCAGTTCCGCGCGCGCCACGAATAGCCTGTTCCAGGCAATCGCGATCTTTGCGCCCAGCCCGCGGCGGCCCGCGAGAACCATGAGATTCGGCGCGGCGCGCATTTCATCCGGAATCTCGGCAAAGGCGAGCAGGTGCGCCAGCGCCGCGGCGAGCAGTTCGGGGTCGAGCGCATCGCCGCCGATTGCGGCGAGCGCGTCCGCCGGCACCTGCGCGCCGACGTGGTCCCGCGCGAGCCGCAGGGCCGCCGCGACGCCAACCCGCCAGCCGTGGCGCCGGCCCTGGTCATCCACCGCAGCCCAATCGAGCGCAGGATGCGCCCGCACGATCTCGGCGATGTCGCACAGCGCACGCAGGCTGAACGCAAAAATATGATTGTAGGCAAGGTGCGCACAAACGTGCAGCAGCAGAAACTCCGGCGACATGACCAGCGTGTCAGCGTCGCCGACGTTCGCCGGAACGGCGCTGCACCAGATGTCTTCGAGCGGAGGCGTGTAGGGGTAGAGCGGATCCGCAAGCGTCCAGTGAATCTCGACCACGGTTCCGATTCTGCGATGGGCGAGGCCGACGTGGTATTTCCCGTCGAGCATCGCTTCAGTGGCGTCTGACCGCTCTTCCTTGAGGCCGTACTCCAGCGCCTCCTCCTGGAAGCCATACCCTTGCATCTGAAGCGTGGCAAGAGCGCGCCTGCGCTGCGAACGCGGCACCAGAAGATCCATATCGCTCATCGGCCGCAGGCTGATGTCGCGGTACACGAGTTCGGCGAGGTGCAGACCTTTGAGCGCGATGACCGGAATGTCCCGCTCGCGCAGCGCGCGCGCGATGCGCCGGAATTCGCCTAATTTGCGCAGATTGACGAACGCCGTGGCGCGGCGTTCTTCCTCGAGGCGCGTACGTACATGGTCCGGGAGCCCGGCGAGCGCGCCACCCGACTGCAGGGCGCGATGCAGCAGCGGAGCGACTCCGTGTTGCAGCGCGATCGCCAGTGTCTCGTCCCATGCTTGTGGCGGCAGATCCCGCACGCGGGCTGCTGTCTCAGGTCCACCGGCAGGCTGAATAAACCCGAGCAGCGCGCGTGCGCCGGGATTCAAGCGCTCGTGCAGGATTGACGCGCTCGGCTTATCCATCGATATTCTCCATGCGCTGGCTCACGGCAGCGCAGGTAGCAGAATAATCACTTGCATCCGGGATTCAGGCAACACGATTATGACAGACAACAATTAGAAGAACCTGCCGCCTTCCGAATCCCGCGTCCGGGCGCTCGACAAGGTCGGGGGCGTGCGCTGCATTCTCGGCATGACCGAAACCGTGGTGACCGGCTGTGCCGACGGTTACCGGCGCATGGCGGGCAAGCCCGCTGCGATACTGCTCCACTGCGGGCGGTTCCTGATCGAATTTCTGATATAGAAACTCAGCGCTTCCCGAACAACGCGCGCTCCAGTTTCGGGTGTGCGGCGAAGCGGGCGATAAACTCGTTTTCGTCGCGGCCGCCTTTGGCGCGGATCACGCGCGCGAGGTCGCGTCTTTCGGCCGGGCTCCAGCGCGACACCCCCGGGAGAGCGAAAACCACCAGCGGACTCCAGCGCTGCCAGGCGAGGCGCTCGCCCGCGCTGAAGCCGCGCAGCGAGCGCACGCCGGTAAGCCTCATGCTTTCCCGGCCGCATTCCTCGAGGACGCGCTCGCGATCACCCCCCGCCCTCGCCGCAAGACCGTCGCAGACGCGCAGGCCCAGTTCGGCCATTGGTGGCAGAACCGGTGAGCGCGAACGGTCTAAATCGAACAGCAGGTGCGACTCGGCCAGAGCGTGCAGGGTCGCCGCGCTCGAACGGTGAGCCGGGTCCGCGCGCCTGCGCGCCAGTTCCCGGCGCAGGACGCGGCGCGCGTCCGCGGTCAAAGGCCTGAACCCCAGCTTGTAGTAGAACCACCAGGCGCCCGAGGCAATCGCTTCGTCGTTGCCTTTCCCGAGCTGGTACGGATCCAGGCTGAAGGCCTCGGCGCCGAACATGTGCCGCACCATCGCCAGAGTTCGGGCAAAGGTGTAGGCCGCCTCGGCGCCGCGAAAGGTCGCGAAAATGTTGAATGTCATCGTGGCCGAGCGCCCGCTCACGAACGCCTCGCCGTAGCCGATCGGCACGCCGTTGCGCAGGATCAGGTAACCGCAGGTCGCGGCAATCAGCGCGCGGCGCTCGGGGATGACGCCGATCAGGACAAAACCGAGCCCGCCGCCGTCGTCGACCAGGCGCACGTCGCGCGCATTGCCATAGGCGAACGCGTCGAGGTCGCGCGAGCGGGTCACCATCGCGCCGCGCGCAAGCTCGATGAGTTGCCCGCCCTCGCGCGCGGAGGCGAGGCGCACGGCGCGACAAATGCGCCCCAGCTCCTGGCGCAGATCGGGACGAGCGCGCCGCAGCGGCTCATGTTGATAAGCCATCGGCGCCGCGGCATGCCTGGCGCGGGTGCGCGAGGGCGTGTCCGGACCGGGTTTCAATTCGTACGTGGGCTCGATCGCGTCATGCAAGGCCTCGCGCGTGAACGCGTCGCCCGGCATGGCGTCGATGCGGCGCACGAAAAACGCCGTAGCGCCCTCGCCGCGGGCGCGCAGCCGGTCTATCGCCGCGAACGCCGGCGGGTCGAATTCTTTCAGCGCAGCGGCTTCGGCCCAGGTGACCAGCAGCGGCAGCACCGAAGCGAGCTTGTCTGCGACCTCGCTTTCACTGCGATCGATTTCGATCTGGTCCGGCCAGCGCCGGGCGAGCCAGCGCACGGTGGGCCAGAAAAAGCGGTAGCGGATCGCCGTGCCCGCAATCCCCGTGTCGATAAGCGCCTCGCGCGCGCGCCTGAGATCGGCGCGCCCGGAGAAACGCGCGAGCATGCGCTCGACCTCGGCCAGCACGCGCGCGTCGTCCGGATACGCGCGCAGGAAGCACAGCACCTCGTGCAGGCGCCGGACCGCGCGCGCCGAGCGCACTTCGGCGCGCTCGAGCCGGCGCAGCAATGCCAGCTTGGCCTCGGCGCTGCCTGCGCCGTAGCGGTCCTTCGAGCGTTCGAGCGTGCGGAGAATCCTGGTCGTCATGAATTTGCCCAATCGGTGAAGCCCAAGCCGCAGGACGGAGACGGGGTGCGAAAGCGCCTCGCGCGGAAAGCTTATCAGATTGGCGCCCTCGGTCAATAAAGCCGGCTTACAGCGGCCACACGGCGCGGACAACCGGCGCGAAATATGTCACATCGTCCAATGAAAACCCGCAAGTAAGCGTTCAGGCTCGCATCCTTCTTGCCATATAATGTAAATATTCGATCGTGGCTTCCACATCGGTTGTCGATAACCAGGGCGTCGGAGCATCGGCTCGCGCCTGCATCTGCCAATTTGAGGAAAACAATGGGATCCTATTCCAAGGCAAAAGTGGCGTCCGCAAAGACCACGATCTTCAGAATTGCGGCGCTTTTTTCTTTGCTCATCGCGGTCTGGGTATTCGTCCAAAGCGGGATTCCCTTTGCCCTCGTGCTCAACCTGAAGATCGAGCGCATTACCTGGCTTCAAACCCTGAGCGGATGGCTTTTCGTCGTCGCCTCCGGATGGCTGCTGTACCTCCTGGTCCATCGAACCTTGACCGCAATTTCGAGCGCCGAAGAAGACCTGAAGTTGCGGGACCGCGCGATCGAATCCAGTGTCAGCGCGATCTGCATCACCGACAATCTGGCCCGGGACAATCCCATTGTCTACGTCAATCCCGCGTTCGAGCGCATCACCGGGTATTCCAGCCAGGAGGTCCTCGGCCGCAATGCCCGCCTGCTTCAGGGCACCGACCTCGCGCAGCCGGAGCTCATTACCATTCGCGCCGCCCTCCACGACCAGCGCCCCTGCCACGTCGTGCTGCGCAACTACCGCAAGGACGGCAGCATGTACTGGAACGAACTCAATATCTCTCCGGTGCGGAACGACGCGGGAGTGGTGACCCACTACATCGGCGTGCACAGCGACATCACCGATGCGAAAACACACCAGGATGAACTGGCGCGGCAGGCGAACCACGATTCCCTGACCGGGCTGCCGAACCGCAATCTGCTGTGGGATCGCATCGACCGCGCCTGCGCGCGCACTCAGCGTTACGGCGGATTCGTGGCAGTCGCTTTTCTGGACCTGGACAATTTCAAGGTTGTGAACGACAGCCTCGGGCACAGCCTTGGCGATCACTTGTTGCGCGCGGTGGCGGCACGCCTCGAATCGTCCCTGCGCGCCATGGATACGGTGGCGCGGCTGGGCGGTGATGAGTTCGTGCTCGTACTCTCCGATCACAAAAGCGAGCTGTCAGTCTCGGGCGAGCTGCAACGGATCGTGGAGTCGTTTTCCCAGCCGTTTGTGGTGGATGGCAGGGATGTGTTCATCACCGCCAGCGTCGGCGTTGCGCTTTACCCGCAGGACGCGAAAGACCCTGAAACACTGATGAAAAGCGCCGAACTCGCGATGTACCGGGTCAAGGAATCCGGCCGCAATGCGTATCAGCTCTATACCGCGGAAATGCAGACCAGGGTCACCGAGCGGCTTGCGCTCGAGGGCATGCTGCGGCGCGCGCTGGAGCGCGGGGAGTTCTCGCTCCACTACCAGCCGCAAGTGGATCTGCGCACCAATTGCATTTTCGGATGCGAAGCGCTGTTGCGCTGGAATCAGCCCGATCTGGGGATGATTGGCCCGGGGAAGTTCATTCCGCTTGCGGAAGAAACCGGCCTGATCGTCCCGATCGGGGAATGGATCGTGCGAACGGCGTGCCGGCAAAGCAAGACCTGGCAGAATGCCGGGCTACCCGCCGTCACCATGGCGGTGAATATCTCGGCGCGGCAATTCCGCGAAAACACTCTGTTGCAGGCGGTCGCGAAGATACTCGACGAGACCGGGTTGGACGCGAGCCAGCTCGAACTCGAGGTCACCGAGAGCGTCATCATGCATGACACACAGCACGTCATCGCGACTCTTCAGGCCTTCGCGGACATGGGTGTAAGCCTGTCGGTGGACGATTTCGGCACCGGTTACTCCAGCCTGAGTTACCTCAAACGCTTTCCCGTCGACCGGCTGAAAATCGACCAGTCGTTCGTGCGCGACGTCACCACCGACGCCGACGATGCCGCGATTGCACAGGCGGTAATCACCCTGGGACATACCATGAATCTGCGCGTGATCGCGGAAGGCGTGGAGACCCCGGAGCAGCTCGCCTTCCTGCGCAGGCATCAATGCGACGAAATGCAAGGTTATCTGTTCGGCAAGCCCATGCCGGCGGACGAATTCGCGAAACTGCTGGAGTCGGGCCGAACCCTGCCGCTCTAGGGCTATACGTGGCGACTCAAATCACGCCTGTTGCAAAGTTGCGATTTTGCGCGGATGAAAAGCCGTCCGCGCGGATCGTCGATTGCGCACGGATGAAAAGCACATCCGCGCGCAATCGACGATCTTGTATAAAAACCACCCCAAACCGCCCTTGTTTTTATCCATAACCGTGGTTTTGGTACGGATGGTTCTTATCCGTACCAAAACCGCGGTTGGCGCGCGCAGCGCGCAAGTCCGCTCCTGGCATGCGGCAGCATTTGAGACGTCGTATGTAGATCGGATAAACCGGGTTACAATTTTGAAGTTCTCCGGAACCATCCCATAGAGCGCAGAGCATGGCACACGCACATCACGACCAATCGCCTGGGCATCACGGACACGACCGCGCTTTCGCAATCGGCATCGCGCTGAACCTCGCGTTCGTGGCGATCGAGTCCGTGTTCGGGGTGCTGTCGCATTCCATGGCTCTCCTGGCCGACGCCGGCCATAACCTGAGCGACGTTCTGGCACTGGCTCTTGCCTGGGGGGCCAGTGTTCTCGGCCGGCGCGAGCCGTCCCAGCGCTTCACTTATGGCCTCGGCAGTTCCTCCATCCTGGCAGCCCTGGTTAACGCGATGCTGCTGATGCTGGTGGTCGGCGGCATCGCCGTAGAGGCGATGCAGCGCCTGATGAATCCGGTTCCAGTCGCCACCGCGACTGTCATCTGGGTGGCCCTGTGCGGCATCGCGGTCAACGGCGTGACGGCGCTGTTTTTCCTGCGCGGGCGCGAGCGTGACTTGAATGTGAAAGGAGCATTCCTGCACATGGCGGCGGATGCGGCCGTCTCCCTGGGGGTGGTGCTCGCCGGCGTGGGGATGCTCTACAGCGGATGGACCTGGCTCGATCCGGCCATGAGCCTCGTGATCGCAGCGGTCATCGTCGGCAGCACCTGGGGGCTGCTGCGCGATTCCGTGAATCTCTCGCTGCATGCTGTCCCGCCACGCATCGACACCGGGCTGATCCGGGGATATTTTTCCGGATTGGGCGGCGTCGCCGAATTCCACGACTTGCACATCTGGGGCATGAGCACGACCGAAACCGCGCTCACGGTGCATCTGGTCATGCCCGACGGACATCCCAGCGACCGCTTCATCGAGCAGGTCGCGAACGAGTTGCGCGAGCGCTTCGGCGTCGGGCATGCGACGATTCAGGTCGAAACCGGCGACGAACTCCATCCCTGCCCGCTCGCGCCGGACCACGTAGTCTAGCGCCGCCCTAAAAGGCCAGTTCAAAAGTCCCTGTCATTCCGAGGCCGGGGGCCGAGGAATCTGCTTTTTCTTATTTCATTCAAAAGCAGATTCCTCGCTATGCTCGGAATGACAATTCTTGGGATCGTCATTCCGCGATACGCCCCTTACGCCAACTCGCTCTCCAGGCTGAAACCCGCGGCGGCATCCTGCGCCAGAACCTTTGCGAGATACGGCATCACCCGGTCCAGGGCTTCGGGCAGCAGCCAGGGCGGGTTCAGAATGAACATGCCGCTGCCATGCAGGCCGAAGCCCCCGGCCACCGGCTGCTTCACCGTGAGGGTGACGTGCAGCCAGCCGTGGTCCTGCAGCCGCTTCAGCAGATCGGGAAACTGGCGCGATTCGCGGCGCTGCACCTGCGGATACCAGACCGCATAGACCCCGGCCGCGAAGCGCTTGCGCGCGTCGCGCAAAGCCGCCAGGACACGCCGGTAATCGCCCTTGTCTTCGTAAGACGGATCGATCAGCACCAGAGCGCGGCGCGATGGCGGCGGCAGCACGGCCTGCAGGCCGGCGAAGCCGTCGCCGGCCTGCGCGATCGCACGCGGGCCTTCGTCGCGAAAATAGTGCTGCAGCAGCCGGCTCTCGGTGCTGTGCAACTCGAACATGCGCAGCCGGTCCTGTTTGCGCAGGAGCTGCATTGCGAGTTGCGGCGAACCCGGATAGCGGCGCAATGCGCCATCGGGATTGAGCGCGCGCACTTGTCCGACGTAGTCGGCCACTGGTTGCGGCAGGTCCTCGCGCGTCCACAGACGGCCGATGCCGCTTTCGTACTCCGCCTTCTTCGTCGCATAGCCTTCGTCCAAAGCGTAGGTCGCCGCGCCGGCGTGGGTGTCGATAAACCAGAGTGGTTTGTCCTTCCGCGTGAGGTATTGCAACAGATGCACCAGGACGACGTGTTTCAGCACGTCGGCGTGCATCCCTGCGTGAAAGCCATGGCGGTAGCTGAGCATCTATTCGTGGCGACTTAAATCGCGCCCTGAGCTGTTGCAGAGTTGCGATTTTGCGCGGATGAAAAGCACATCCGTGCGCAATCGGCGATCTTGTATACCCCCCGGCGCTGCGTTTGGTGTTAACCATAACCGTGTTTTCTGTGCGGATGCGCTTTTCATCCGCGCAAAAAACACGGTTGGCGCGCGCAGCGCGCAAGTCCGCTGGTCGCACATCACAGTATTTTGAATCGCCGTATCTGGCTTTCCGCGCCACGATCCCCGGCTTGAAACATCAATACTTGTCGTATTTCGTTGCCTTGCCGCGCACGCTGTCAGCGGGATATTTCCCGGCGTTGATCGCAATTTTTTCTGCGGCAGCCGCAAGCAGGTCGACGCCCAGCTTGTCGGCCAACAGAACCAGGTAGACCAGCACGTCGGCCATCTCATGGCGGACCGGCTCCAGCTTTTCCGGCGGGAGTCGCCCCGACTGCTCCGGCGTGAGCCAATGAAACTCTTCCATGAGCTCGGCCGCCTCGATCGCAACCCCCATGGCGAGGTTCTTCGGGGTGTGGAACTGATCCCAGTCGCGTTCCTCCGCAAAAGCGCGGATAAGGGCCGCCAGCTCGTCCAGGCTGCCAGGCGCGGGACCAGGCATCAGCGCTCCATCATGCCGGTCTGGCGCGCGAGCGCAGTGCCGGGGCCACGGTCGCGGCGGATTCGCGAATCAGCCTGGCCGTAGTGTCCCAGCCGATGCAGGGGTCGGTCACCGAGCAACCGTAAATCAGTTTGGATTTGTCCTCCGGGATCGGCTGGTTGCCCGCCACGAGGTTGCTCTCCAGCATCAGACCGACGATCGAGCCGTTGCCTTCGATGATCTGGTGGATGCAATCCCTGAACACCAGCGGTTGCAGTTCCGGTTTCTTGAGCGAATTCGCGTGCGCACAATCGATGACCAGGTTCGGGCTGAGCCCGGTCTGCGCCAGCCCCTGTTCGGTGAGCGTCACCTGCGCGGTGTCGTAATTCGGGCTCTGCCCTCCGCGCAGCACCAGGTGCCCGTAGCGGTTGCCGCGGGTGTGCACGATGGCCGGGGTCCCGTCCGGGGTGATGCCGAGGAAACTATGGGGCTCGCGCGCCGAGCGGATGGCATTGATGGCGACGCCGATGTTGCCGTCGGTGGCGTTCTTGAATCCCACCGGTGCCGAAAGACCGCTCGCCATTTCGCGATGCGTCTGCGATTCGCTGGTGCGGGCGCCGATCGCGTACCAGGCGATGAGATCGCCGAGGTATTGCGGCGAAGCCGGATCGAGCGCCTCGGTGCCCGCGGGCACGCCCAGCGCCGCCAGATCGCAGAGGAAGCGGCGCGCGCGCTCCATGCCTTCCTCCATCGCGCAGGAGTCGTCCATATGCGGATCGTTGATGAAACCCTTCCATCCGGTCACCGTTCTGGGCTTCTCAAAATAGACGCGCATCACCACATAGAAGCTGTCTTCGACCTCGGCTGCAAGCGCGCGCAGGCGCTGCGCGTAATCCAGGCCCGCCGCCGGATCGTGAATCGAGCACGGACCCACGATCACCAGCAGCCGCGGGTCGGCCCGGTCGAGCACCCGGCACAGGGTTGCGCGCGCCGCGGCGACGAATTGCGCACCTCGATCGGCAAGAGGAACGCGTTGGTGCAGTTCCCGCGGGGAGGGCATTGCCTCGAACGAGACGACGTTCAGATTTTCGGTGGAAGGGAAGCTCATGGCGGCCTATTTGATTCCGAGGCTGGCGAGGGCCGCCGCGCGGCGCCGCGCCAGACCGAGACTTGCAGCGTATCCATTGCGCTATCTTACGCCTGAGCGCATCGGCGATTACGCGCTTTCGTACAAACGCGTCAGCACGAACTCCCGATGTCCCAGCGCCTCGGCCGCGGTCAGACGGCCATTGGCGGTGCGGAACATGCAATCGAGCAGCGCATCGCCCGCCTGGTCGGGCGTCATTTCGCGGCGCAGGAGCCCCGATACGTCGACGTCGATGTGCTCGGACATGGTGCGCACGGTGCGCGGGTTGGCCGAGAGCTTGATCACCGGCAGGATCGGGTTGCCGATGACGTTGCCCTGGCCGGTGGGAAAGAGGTGCACCACGAAGCCGCTCGCCGCCAGCAGCGTAACCATTTCCGCCGCGGCCGAGGACGAGTCCATGAACCACAAGCCGGGGCCGCTCGGCACTTCGGCCTTGTCGATCACGCCGTCCACCAGACATTTCTTGCCGATTTTCTGAATGTTGCCCAGCGCCTTTTCCTCGATGGTGGTGAGCCCGCCGACAATGTTGCCCTTGGTCGGCTGCGAATCCATGAGGTCGCTGGTCCGGTGCCGCTCGATCACTTCCTGGTAGCGGTTGAACATGGCCATGAACTCGTCGCGCACCTTCGGCGTGCGACAGCGCGCGGCCACCAGGTGTTCGCCGCCGGTGATCTCGGTGGTCTCGCCGAACACCAGCGTAACCTGGTGCGGATAGAGCTTGTCGAAGGCATTGCCCACGGTGGGGTTGGAACCGCAGCCCGAAGTGGTGTCGGACTCGCCGCACTTGGTCGAGACCCACAGGTCCTTCAGCGGGCGCTCTTCGCGCCGCAGTTCGGAGGCCCACTGCACGTACTGCTTGGCCGCCTTGGACGCGCGCATGATGGTGTCATGGTCGCCGTGCTGCTCGATGCCGAAGCCGGCGACGGGCTTGCCCGTGCTGGCGATACCGTCCACCACGCGCTTGGTCCACTCCTCCTCGATGCCGATCACCACCACCGCCGCGACATTGGGGTTGGAGCCGGTGCCGATGAGGGTGCGGAAATGCAATTCCAGGTCCGCGCCGAACTGCAGGCGCCCGTAGGGATGCGGCAGGGCCATCGCGCCCTTGATGTTGTTGGCGACGGCCTCGCACGCCGCGTTGGAGAGATCATCGACCGGCAGGATAATCACGTGGTTGCGCACGCCGATGCGGCCGTTCTGGCGTTTGTAGCCCCAGAACTTCGCTTTGGAAAGATTCATCGTTTGCCTCGCTCACCAACGTTTGGTCTTGATGTTGTGCACGTGCGCATGTTCGCCGATTTTGATCGCTGCAACGGTGCGGCCGATGTCGACGCCGTACTTGATCACCGTGTCCTTCGCCTTCAGCTTCTGGATCGCCAGCTTGTGGCCGATGGGGATGTCGCTTTGCGCGCGCACCTTGATTTCCTTGTCCTGGTCCATGATCCAGCCGGTCAGTTCCTGGCCGGACTTGACCCCCTCGACCACGACCACGCCGACCGAATCGTGCTCGTCATGCACCACAAAGTGAATCATGCGCGCTCCTCGTTTGCCCGCAGGCGGTTGCGGAAGGGAGATTCTACCAGTTACATCAGGAGGGCTAACGGTGACTCGATCCAATGGTTGCAACGGTGAGCTGCCTAACGAGACGTAGGAACCTGATATACCAATACCTGATCTGAGGCGTCATGCCTACCACACGGACGGTGCTCGGCGACACGCAGGAGGCTACGGTAATCGAACGAAATGAGGCGCTTTTAGAAATCGCTTGTCTAACAATGTGTTTCCCAGATCGTCTCCTACTTTGCGTGCACTCCGATAAGACTCGTTTGAACTCGTGCCCGTTTGGTGCGATCAGGCTGCCACTCGACGAGGTATTGGCCTAACGCATCAGTAAGAATCTCTTTGAGGTCGATATTCGGAAACTTGGGGTTGGGGTCGATTTCGGCAAGTTCTATCTCCAGCCAATCGATGCTGCTTATTAGCTCTGGCGTACGCTCGGGAGTCCATTTGAAAGTCATAACGCGTGTTTGCGCCTTGCCACCTTCGTCCTCGTATTGAACGAGATAGCGAGCAAATATCTCGCTCGCGGCTCCGAGTCGCGCCGTCGATCCGGCGAATGCCGGATCTTTGGCCTCGTTCAACAGCGCATCAACGAGCGGGTGACCAATTCCGCCCAGCTCGGAGTTGCGTGCCCGTAACGCCAGCTTTCGATCAAAGCAGATGCGCTCGTATCGCGGCGCAAGGTGGTATTTGCGCTGCAACTTTTCTGGGACGTGCAGCGTCCAGAAAGAGCCTTCCTCCGGCATCGCAGCGCCGCCCATATGAAGAATCATGGCGCGAACCCAAGCACCGAGGTCTGCCAGCGTATGGTGCCCTTCGATGCGCCGATAGTTCTCCAGATTGAAACCGCTCAAGTCCTGGGACAACACGGATAGTGCCTCGCGTGCGCGGTTCGCTTCCGCCAACATTCGCGCAAGCTCGGCTTCCGTGCGCCGGTAGTCCTTTTCCATCAGTGCCCGCTTGTAGAGATCCTGGTAGTCCGGCCGACTGCCTAGCAAGCCGAGAATATCGTTACGGAAATCTTCCATCGGCTGCCCGCGATCATCCACCTTGCCGATTGAGCGCGCGATGTCGGCCAGTTTGTCCTCCAGCAGGCCGTAGATGCGCTCCTCAACCGTATCCTCTGCCAGCAGGTTGTATACCTGCACCGTTTCCTGCTGGCCGTAGCGGTGGATACGGCCGATGCGCTGTTCTACAGCCATCGGATTCCACGGTAAGTCGTAGTTGAACAACACCTTGCCGATCTGAAGGTTCACGCCTTCACCACCGGCCGAAGTCGAAATCAGAAACCTCGCTCCGCCCTCCCTCCAGAAGGACTCCATTGCGGCGATCTTGTCCTCTAGCGGTCCGCCCTTCAGCGTCGCAATGTCCTTCTCCCCAAACATGCTTCCCAGCTCTTCGGCGAGGAATTCAAGCGTGTCGCGGTACTGGGTAAAAATGAGGAAGCGCTCGCTGGAATTGGCCCGGCGCAAGCTGCTCACCGCGCGCGCAAGCGTCTCAAAACGCCGATCCGGCCCCTGTGGAACCAATTTCACAAGATCGCGCACGCGATCGATTTCCTGCGGGATATTGGATTCCGCGTACACACCCTCTTCGCCTTCCTCATCTCCGTCCAGCGACCAACTCGTCGTTTCTACTTCCTCCTCGCGACGCAGCAGCCGCCGGCGTACGCGAGTGATGTAGCCCTCTGCTTCCGAGTCTGGAACCTGATCGCCGCCGAGAATCGCCTTGGCTACCGACCGCATCTCGTCCTGAACACGAAGGATGTCCTCGGCCGATCCCTTGATCTGCAGTAGTGGCCTGCTGCGACGCTTGCCCTCCAGTTCGAGCTGTTTGCGTGCCAGCAACACCAGCAGGCGCCGGCGCAATGCCTGGCGGATCGCGCGCGGGCTGGAGGACATGATCTTCTGAAACGTCACCATGACGAAGCCGATAGCACGTTGCGCGCTGGTGGTGCGATTCTCGCCCACCCCCGCTGCACTGTAGCCATCGCGCAAGTACTCGCTCAGCTTGTCGTAGAAGAACCGCTCCCGCGGTGCGAGCGAAAATCGTTCGGTGTTGACCAAGCGCTTGCGGAAGATTCCCTGTCCGTTTGCATCGGTTACCTCGCGCTTTGTGCGCCGGATCATGACGCGGCTGAGCAGCCCGCGGTGATCCGCGAGTGCGTCAGCTGTCGGAAACAACTGATCGTTCAATAGTTGCAGTACGGACCAGAATTGATAGGCGTTACCCTGGTGCGGTGTCGCCGAAAGGAAGATGAGGTCGCGGGTGTGATTGCGAAGCGCCTCGGCAAGCCGGTAGTTCTGGGTCGTTACCGTCTTCTTGCCGCTCCGGGTGCGCGAGAGATGATGCGCTTCATCGAAAATCACCATGTCCCAGCCCGGCGCAGCAAGCAGCCGCTGCATTCGGCGCGGCTGCTTCAACGTATCGATTGAGACGATAACCCTGGCATGGCGTTCCCAGGCGGCTGAGCCGTGATCCTGGAAATCGCGCCCGAGCACGTCGAACAGCAGTCGAAACCCGCCCTCCAATTCCCGCCGCCAGTTCTCAATCAGGCCGGCCGGCGTCACGATCAGGATGCGCTCCGCATCGCCGCGGGCGATCAGCTCGCGGATCAGCATGCCGGTTTCGATGGTCTTGCCCAGCCCCACTTCGTCGGCGATCAGCATGCGGCGCGGAGATTGCCCCACGAGATCGTGCACCAGCAGAATCTGGTGTGGCAGCAGGTCCACCCGGCTCGCCGTCAACTCGCCCCCAGTGTTGGCATAGGCCATGTCGTAAGCCATCTGCTTCAAGCGGTACGACCGCGCATCGTCGTATTCCGCCGCGGCGAACCTCTGCCACACGTCGAAAGACTTCTCCAGCCATTCCAGCGGCACGGTTTCGAGACGCTCACCGTCGGGCGACTTAAACAACACCTTCGCCTGATACACGCCCAGGTTCTGGGCGATCTTGAGCACTTCGCCAGTACCCCATTCGGGGTGGCTTGGAACGCGCACCGAGTCATAAAGCTCGATAGGCACGGTACGATCTGCGACTTGGTTCATGTCAGATTAAATCCCGCAAGGTAATAGACGTTGCTGCCTTCATGGTGCTGCCGAACATTGCCGAACAGCGGGCGCAATGGAACGCGTTCGGTCGCCCCACGGGTGAACCATAGCTCATCGCCAAAGCTCAGCTGCCACTCGAAGATTACTTGCACGAAGCCCCCCATTTGCTCCAGCTCGTTGGCCCGGGCTGCAAGCATCTTGTGCATGTCCTCCGAGCGCGCGCGGCGGTCGTCCGCTGCCAATAGGGTTTCCTCCAGCCCCACGATTCTCAGTCTGCTGCCAGGCGCAAGCGCAAAAGGCTCCTGGCCTAGTTCGCGCAAGTAATCGAGAAAGCCGATTTCCTGCTCGTTTGACGGGATGCCGTCCGCCTTGTGCGGCCGCAACATTCGTTTCTCGATAAGCATGTAACCAGCCATCAGGCGGCTCCCTGCTCAAAGAGCGGTACGCCCTCGATTACTGCAAGCACGCGCTTGATCGGCTGCTCCCAGTCGCTGCGCACTTGGCGACAGTAGCGGAGGCCGGCGGTGATCTCGGGCCACTGCGCTTTGAAGCGTTCGAGCAGGTCGAGAACAGATTCCCCTGCGTTCGCAAGCGCGATCAGCGCCTGCCACAGGTCGGCCATCATGAAGCCCTCGGGCAGCGTGCCCTGATCGAAAAGCTTGGCCTGCGCCTGCGACGCGGAAATCTTGGCGAGCGCGTCGAGCGCCGCCTGTAACCGTTCTTCGGGTTGTTTCACCTCGTAGGTCCGGCCGCGGCCGGTGCGACCCTTGACCACCAACCCGGCCTCTTTCACGTCATCGATACTGACCTGCAGCGCGCGCAGGTCCTTGGAAAGCGAATCGACGCTCAGCTCTGCGTGGCGCGGCATCAGGTAGCGCAGCCAGACGTAAGAAAGGCTGTCGATATTCTCCAGCTCTGTCGGCAGCGGTCGCTCGCGAGTAACGAGCTGATCGACGATGGCGCTGATGTCCTGCAGGGCACGGTGCAACGGCAGGGCCTTGCCCTCGTAGTCGAGCACCTTGTCGTAGTGCGCGCTGTAAAGCTCCAGGCACTTACCGATGCAGATCAGACGCACGTCGGGCTCGGCGAGTGGCTTGCCGCCGTAGCGGCCTGCCTCAATCGCGGCCAGTTCAGCCCGGGCGCGCCGGCGAACGTCCTGTCGTATCCCGGCCCATGAACGTGGCTCCGGATCGGCTTCACGCTTACGGCAGACGTGGATCAGATCGTACGAGATGTTGTCCTTGTCCTGATGATGCGAAGAGGTTTCAGATTCGCTCTGGACCGGATATATGGCAGCGATTTCGAAGCCGGTATCACACAGTGACTGCAACAAACCCTCCCAGACCGTGTTCTCCTGATCCGAGTGGTGAAACGTGAAAACAAGAAGGCCGACCCTTGGTAACGCCCTGTGAACCCTTCGGAGGACGTCAGACAATCCATCAAAAAAATCCCTATCGGTCTTGCCACGTACTTGGTTCTCGATGATCTCTTCCGCCTTTGGCGTAGTCTCTGGTGCGAACCAAGCGTATTTCGTCTTGAGGACCAATCTTTGCCAGACGTAATAAAAATCCGCGAGCTCGGAATAGTTGACGTTTCCAACGTAAGGAGGGTCTGTAATTACGATGGCCGGTCCCGTGTGACTACGCTCAATCAGGTTCGTTGAATCACCGCATCGAAGATCCGCGAAAGCTCCATCAACGGTCGAATCCACAAATATTTGTTCCGGCGCTCTTCCGTCCTCACGCCTCCAGTCGAATGCTCCTGTAGCGAATCGTTTTCCTTCGACGAACCGCGAAAACAATTGTGGATATGTCCCTCGTACGCCCTCGTCGCCAAAGACACTTCCTTCAGCGGTTGTTATTTTTGGCTGATAATCATGCCGTGAAAAAATCTCCTGAATGGTGTTGCGATCATTAAAGTATCGACAAAAGAAATTATTACGACCTACACAATCCGAAAACACACATAACAGCATCTCCTGCAGCTTCTCATCTGTTTCCTCCATGATCCCCTGCAGCAGCGTCGACAGCGCAAGCAACTGCCTTGGCGCGAACATGTCGTGCCAGAACTGGTAGTTATGCTTCAGCATTTGGTTGGTGTTGTAGCCAACCGGAATCGCGCTCTTGGGATACGGGAGCTTGCCCTGGTTCGCCCCCCAGGCCTGCTCGGCCTCGATGAGTCGGGTCTTGTCGGAGGCGGAAAAGCGTTTAAAGAACTTGCCGTGATCCGGCAGTAGCAGTCCTGTCAGGTACTCGGAGATCGCCTTACTCCGAGTGCGCAGCGGCAACATTTCCTGACTTTGGGGTCCACCCCCAAAGAGCGCACCTTGCGCACCGTCGCCCGCTGCGTCCTCTACTTCCGTCTCCGACCCGGTTGGCAGATAGGCTTGGAGCGCGTACGGCCGTATGGGAAGGCGTCTGTCTTTCGGTAGCAGCCGGATGCTCTCAATGGTCGCGTCCTTGTTGCCGCAGGCGCACTGAAACTTCCCGTTCTCCGGAACGTTGCCCTTGTGCGGATCGTATTCGTGCTTGCACGCGGGACACGCAACGATTCCTTCAGGCGCCGCCCCACGCCACTGCCAGACCTCCTCGCAATTCGGGCACAACAGCACGGTAAGCGAAACTTTCTTGCGATCTTTCTTCTGGTCCCAGGGAACGGCTAGTTCTACGCGTTTGCTGCAACAGGGGCAATCGAGGCCGGCTAGGGTCTTCTCGCGCCGGCTCTTGGGTTTTGCAGGTTCCGGGGCGAAGATCCACGGAGCATGCGGCCGGCCTTCGCCGGCGCTGCCGCGCGCCGCATTCACCATCAATGCGCGCTCAGCAATGAGCGTCGCGGGTTGGACCTCCCAGTCAAACGGCTTCCCGCACTCCGGGCATGTAATATCACGCCAGTAGCGAACGCTCATGGTCTTCTGCGCGACGATGTAGTCCTTGAACAGCGGCACCTCCTTCTTGCACGACTGATCGGTGCAGATCGCGTGCTTCACCCAGAAGGTGTAGATGACGTCGGCTTCCACTCCCGCCGCAACGTCAGTCTTGTAGAGATCGAGCAACGTCTCGCGCAGCGGCATGCCGCCGTTCCATGCGACAGGCCGCGAAGCAAGTCGCTCGAACGCCGCGTTAAGCGCCCCAATATCCACCGGCTCGATTTCGGTCTTGACGACGAACCACGCAACTGGGTTTAGGTCGATGCCAATTACCTTGCAGCCCAGACGCAGCGCTTCAACGACGGTCGTGCCCCCACCCATAAACGGATCGAGAACGACCTTGCCCGTCGTATCCGGATCGCCGGCGTGGTTCTTGTAGAATTCGGTCATCAGGTCGGTCGGCGAGCCATCCGCCTGGACTGCCGGCTTCAGTGCCCCGAGCAGGATCGCGCGGAAGACGCAGGAAGCGCGCCGCGCGAACCACTTGTGCATCTGGTAGATGGGCTTGAAACTATTCCTCTCCGGCTCGGCAAGCCGGTTGATCTCGACGATCGGGAACCCGACTTCGATTGCGCGCGGCACTGCAGCGGTGGCGGCGGCCACGCGATCGGTGGTATCGGGTGCGTTCATGGAATTAAAAGCGCAGGTCGGTGGGTGCGTACACGTCGGGCTCTTTGATGTCGCGGAAAGCTTTGTCGCTGGATACTAGCGCGTTGGCTTTCAAACGAAGCGCGACGGCGAGCACCATGGCGTCATTCGTTAGCAGTCCGTACTGCTGTTGCAACGCAAACACCCGGTCGGTCAGGTCTCCGAGCTGACAGGGTTCGAAACCAAAACCCAACTCCAGCAGCGACTGAACCTTGGCGCGATACAGCGTCAGGCCACGGATCGCATCGGGCTTGGCCGCTAGCTTTGCCGCCGGATTACCCCCGGAAGTGAGGCCGCGCATCATCGCCTCGGCGAGCATCAGCTTGTGCGTAAGCTCCTGCCACACCGTTTGCGGAAGAACGCCTTTCAGCTCCCCGCTCGCGCAGCGCCGGATGAAGCGTTGCGCCTGCGTGGAAACGCCTTGCTCGGCGTAAAGCAGGACGTTGGTATCCACCACGCAAAGACTGCCGACAGGGATGTCGTCGAGGTTCACAGATCCCAGCTATCGTGTTCGAGGACGGTCGTCAACTGCTCCGGTGCCAGCAACATCGGACGCTCGCAGAAAAGCTGATAAGCGGCGTCCCGCCGGGCCGGCTGCGGAACACCTTGAGAGAGATAGCGCTCCAGTGCGTCCTGGATGACGTCGCTCAATGGGCGGCTTTCGTCCGCTGCACGGCGCTTTGCGCGCCGCAGAACATCCTCTTCCAGCACAGTGCCGATCTTCTGTTTCATCGCCCGCTCCTAATTCGATCCGACCGGTCCAAGGACCAGCCAGGGTGTCAACATTTCCATTATCGAAAGCCCGCCGTGGCGGTACACCGACTGCGACGCCGACGGCCCTTGCGGGCGGTTGTGTGCGCGACCAGCGAGAATTGCGAGGCGCCGCGGTTCGTCCACCCGCAGCCCGGGCACATTCGCTGGCAACGCCTCCTCCGGCGAAAAAAACCGAAACCGCTTGCCGTTCAATGGCCGATCCGCACTCTTCAACCGCGTATCACTAAAGCCTGATTTCAGAAACACGTAGCCATGATCGCTAGTCACCAGGACCTTTCGATCGGGCGGCAGCGCCTGCACGGTGTTCCGCCAGGCGAGCTCGAAGCCGTCCCAGATACCGTCGAACAGGCCTTCGTCCACTGCCGTGCTATCGGTATAGCGCTGATCGGGAAAGCGGCACCAGAGAAGGATCGACTCTGGTCCGTCCTCAATGGTGTGGTAACTGTTGGCCTGGCCGAAGTAGTAGTAGCGCACGTTGCGCTCGCGAAGTTCGCGCCGTGATGCAAGCTGGGAAGGACCGAGTTCCAGCAATCCCAGCTTCAGGCGATCGGTCACGAACTGGGTGGTCTCAGACGGAATTGCCGCGCGACTGCAACCCGATTCGATGATCGCGCGCTTTGACGTCTTTGCAAGTTGGACAAGCTTTGGCATTTCGCGTAGGGAGCAGCCGTCAAAAACCACTGCGGCCGCGCCGGGATACGCTGCGAAAAATCCCCCGATAGTTTTGTCGTCGGCCGGGGTCTGCGCAAGCTCGCTGTACACACCTCCCGCAGTGGCACCGAGCAAGCTTTCCCGCTCGTTCACCTCGCGCTCGCCGGCGAGAAGATAGTCTTTCGGCGAGCGTTCGGCACGCGCCAGCGCCGATGCGCTCCAGACGTCTTCCATCAACCAGCGCTCAATGTGAGGCAGACGGGGCGCAGGTTCCGTAAGCTGCGCGAGGAGCGATGCATCAAGCGCTGGCATCACTCGCCTCCGTCTTTTGTGGCCGTGTTGTCCTCAATCTCGACAGCGACACGCGCTGAATAGGTGGCGCCAGCAATCACGGGCAAGCGTTCGCACTGCTGCTCCAGGTCTGCTTTGCCGAGCGGACCATGCAGATTGATATCGAGCTGCACACTCATGTCGCCATTTCCTGTGAGCCCGCCGCGAAACGCCGAAGGCAGGGACGCAAAATCTTGGTCCTGGACATCCGAGAAAATCGAAAATCGAGCCGAAAGAATGTTCGGGTTTTCTAAATCGACAAGGCGTGCTGCGACTTGCTGACGTAAGTCGCCAATGCTTGCGCAGTGTGGTGTCGACCGTTCTTCTCGCCGGCTCGATGGACCAATTGGAGGCTCTGGCGGAGACGGTGTCGGCCCCGGTCCAGCGGAAGGACCTACCCCGTCGATTGGCTTTTCCGGGGTCGAAAGCGGAGCCGGCCATGGATGCGCTAACTCTGCTTGATCGAATTCGGACTGGCTTAGGGGAACCGATTCACCGCATGCACCGCCGCCAAGACGCTGGTGCTTTAGGCCTAGGATTCGTGCTGGATCTTGCACCAACTGACGCACGGCGTTCGATACCGCTTGCACGTCAAGCGGTACTGGAAACCCAAGGTTGTTGCAGTAGGCACGATCGACCTGGTCGACGCGCTGTCCAATAAAATGGCCAAGCTTGATTTGCTCGCGCAGGTGTTCGACGAACAGCGATGGTGGATACAGGTTCGTGCGCAGTTGCTCCACCACTTCCGCCTTGCTCGCGGCTTGGCCGAGTGGCTCTTCCTCGAATTGCGTATCGGTGGGCTTTTCTCCCCATTGTTCGATACGGACGTAAATGAGGCCCGCTTGTCGCAGCAACCGGACAAGCTGCCTAGCTTCGTCGCCCCGGATGTCCTCATAGCGACGACGGCTGTCGGCACTACTGGCATTGTTGGCGAGTTCTTGGGCTGCCTTGATGCGCCGTGCATAAGCAAGCAGGTCGGCGTTTGTCAGATAGTTAACAGCCGCGTCGCTCGGCTCGAGCAGGATGATCTGGTTGCGCTTCTGCGCGCCGACGTAGAGCGCATGGCGCTCGTCAGTAGATAGCCTTCGGGCCGCCAGAACAAAACGCCTGCCCTTTAACGAAAGTGCATCGAGGCCCGCCTTGGCCTGCTCCATGTCCCGGAACACCAAGGTTTCACCGGTATCGCAGAAGACATCCTGCAGCCAGGTCGCAATCAGCTGCTCCCGCGCGACATCCTCTGCATACTTGCGCGCGTTCAGCTGCACCTTGGCATTTTCGTTCTCGTGTAGATCGAAGCGGAAGCGCCCGTCGGTCTCGTGAAAATACGTACCGTATTTCTTGAATGTATCGAGCGCCGATTGCAGCTCGTTGGGATCGTCCCCGGGCTTTACTGCGTGCCGAATGATCTCGTCCTTTGACAATCCTGTCGGCGTGCCTGGGACGAGACTCGCGAGCAGTGTCGCAGAAGCAATCGCGTCCGCAAAAGGCTGCGTGGCGAGGTCTCGATAGACCGATTGCGCGCAGTTGATCAACATGCCCGATGGATTCAGATCCTGTAACCGGGTAAGGCAAGCCGCATCCGAGATTCTGCAATGCGCTGCCGTCATCAAATAAGAGCCTTCGCCGCTCGCGTCGAGCATCGCGCCAAGCAGTCCTAAGGCGCTGCGCGTGCCCTGAAATCCACCCGTCGCGGTGATTCGGGTGAAAACCAGTTCGACGAGATCCGGGATGAAGGGAAAGGTCGCCTCCATTCTGTTGGAATAAGCGACCGGCGTTTCAATGCCGAACTTCTTCCACGTATTGATGTACGACTGGACTTGCGCCCTCGCTGCCTCCCGGTCGTAGGTTTGTGCGTTCTCAAACAACCGATGCCGGACGATGGCCGCGCGATCTTCAGACTTGAGGTAGCGAAGCTCGATTCTCGGAGTGCGGCTCAGGGTCGCGCCGGGTTCGAGGGAACCATCGTATATGGCGGCAATCAGCGTTACACGCGCGTCGCGATTCGCGGTTTCGCTCAGCATCTGGAGGAAGCTCAGGTTCTGCTTTCTTCGCGCATCATTGACGATGCCTTGTACGCCACGCTCCAGCTCGTCGAATACGATGACCAGGTGACGCGAACCGATCGCGGCAATGAGATCGTCGGGCGTCGGGGGGGTCTTGTCATTCCATTTCACACCGAGCGCGTCTGCGACGAGAAGCCACAACGCGTCCTTCGGCGCGGCGCGATCGGTAAACTTTTGGACGAGAACCACGGTGTCCGCAGGCGGTGACCACTCGTAACCCAGTGCAGACATCCATGCGCGCGCTTCGGGTAGGCTCTTAAATAGGTGGTATGCGAGCAGAAGCGTGTGTGACTTGCCCAGGCCCTTGACCGCCTGTGCGAGAATTGTTCCAGCGGAGTGTTCGCCGGAAAACCGGGCGCTCAGGGCACGTAGTAGGGCGTGGATCTCGTCCGCGGGAAACGTAAGCTCGAAAAACCGAGCAGCGTCACGCTCAATGCTGTCCGAGGGGCCGGAGTGGAGACGTTCGAGATCGATGACTCCGTCCAGCTGGGATGCAGTTTGGAAACGTTTTTTCAGCATATTAGAAGAATAGTGAAGAAATCTAGAAATGTCAAGAAATATGCTAACGTCAGTTCTAACAATATGTTACGGTGCGCTGGTCTCCAGCTTGAAGACATTGCCGACAAGTTGTATAAACACGGCACAAACTATTGGAAACGGAACCTTGCTATGCAGACCGCCAAGCTTTTCAAGAAAGGCCGTAGCCAAGCGGTGCGCCTGCCGGCCGAGTTCCGATTTGAAGGCGATGAAGTGCTGATCCGGCGCGATTCGCTCACCGGGGATGTCATCTTGAGTCCGCGCAACAAGAAATTGGAAAAATGGCTGAAGCTGCGCGACAAGCTCCTGCCCCTGATTCCGCAGGAAGACCTCGATGTCCTCGACAACTTGCGTGACCCTGGGCCGCAGGTTGAGCGGGACTGGCCGTGAAGAGCATCGGAAATAGACGGCCAGAACGATGATTGATGAGCTGATCTCCCGCGCGACCCTCGAAGACCTGGCCGGCACCACCGCCTTCCACCGCGGCGACGAATATTTTTCCGTAGGCGCCGTGGGGCGTCTTCGTGTAACAGAGGACAAGATCACTGCTAAGGTTCAAGGCACGGAAACCTATCGAGTCGATTTGCGTGATGACGATGGCGACCTGGCCGGTGACTGCACCTGCCCGCGTGCCGCAGACGGTTATTTCTGCAAGCATTGCGTGGCGGTCGGATTGGCGTGGCTGGCTGAGAATTCTGCCGCGCCGAAATCCGGCGTTGCATCCGGCAAGAAGAAGCGGCGCGATCCGTGGCGCGACATCAAGGAGTATCTGACCACGCAACCGCCGGAAACCTTGGTCGACCTCCTGCTCGACGTGGCCCAGCGCGACGATCGGCTCTACCAGTCGCTATTGCTCAACGCCGAGCGTACCGGCGGTGGCGGGAACGTGGCCAAGGCGTTTCGGCGGGCGATCGACGGCGCGACGCGCATCCACGGCTTTGTCGACTGGCGCGAGGTTCGCACCTTCGCCGGTAATATCGACCAGGTCGCGGATTCACTGACGGAACTGCTCAAGCCAGATACCGCGGCCACTCTGGTCGAGTTGGCCGAGTACGCTATCGAGAGCGTCGAAAATTCGCTGGAGCAGGTTGACGATTCGAACGGCGAGATTGGCGAAATCGTTTATCGTCTGGGCGAGTTGCATCTCAAGGCTTGCACGATGGCTCGACCCGAGCCGGCAGCGTTGGCCGAGCGTCTGTTTCGGTTCGAGACGACGCTACCGTTCGGCCTGTGCAGTTTCGATGCCGCCACCTATCGCAATGCCCTCGGCAAGGACGGACTGCGCCGCTACCGGGAACTGGCGGAAGCCGAGTGGCGCAAGCTCAAGCCACGGGACACGAAGGACAGCTACGATGCCCACCGCTCCCGTATCACCCGCATCATGGAGCGCCTGGCCGAGGCGAGCGGCGACGTCGAGGAACTGGTCGCGATCAAGTCACGCGACCTTTCATCGGGCTATTGCTATCTCGACATCGCCGAAATCTGGACCAAGGCGAAGCAACCGGAAAAGGCGCTGGCGTGGGCGGAACGTGGCCTAAAGGCTTTTCCTGAGAGGCCCGACAACCGGCTGCGAGATTTTCTGGTGACGGCGTACCTCAAGCGTAAACGCAATGACGAGGCGCTGCTACTGACATGGATCCAGTTCGAGGAGCGACCGATTCTCGAACATTACAAGAAGCTGCACGATGTTGCCGGCAAGCTCGGCGTAGGGCCGGAGCAGCGTAATCGAGCACTGGCATGGGTTGCCGAGGTGATCGCGCGCGAGGCGAGCACGACGAGCCGCTGGAAGCCGAAACCTTCGGCACCCAACTACTCGCTGCGGGTGGAAATCGCATTGTGGGAGAAAGATCTTGACGCTGCGTGGGAGGCTGCTCACGAAGGCATCTGCGACCGGAATCTGCTGATCACTCTGGCTGGGAAGCTCGAAGCTTCACGCCCCGATGACGCCGTCAGTCTCTACCGTCGCGTGGTGCCGCCCATCGTCGAGCAGACCAACAACGCCGCTTACGATGAAGCGATCAAGCTGATTCACAAGGTAGGCGGGTTGATGAAAGCGCAGAGCCAGTCACGGCAATATGGCGACTACTTGGCGGAGCTGCGTGTGCAGTTCAAGCCGAAGCGGAATTTCATCAAGTTGCTGGATGGGGCGGCGCGAAGCGCTGCGCCATGACGACAACAGCACGATACCGCCGCGCGACCTCATCTTGCGAATTGGCGCAAAACGACGGCTATATTTATTGACATTCGTTCTTGAAGATCGACGTGCCGTATGGCTTTTAGGCTGATTGCGTTATCAAAACTGGTAATCTAGCCTAGCCGGCCGCGCGCGCTTCCAACACTTCCACCGCCGGCAGTTTCTTGCCTTCGAGGAACTCGAGGAATGCGCCGCCCGCGGTCGAGATGTAGCCGACGTCCTTGGCCACGCCGAATTTGTTGATCGCGGCGACGGTATCGCCGCCGCCCGCGATCGAGAACGCCTTGGAGGCCGCGATCGCCAGCGCCAGCGTCTTCGTCCCCTGCGCGAACTGATCGAACTCGAACACCCCCACCGGGCCGTTCCAGAGGATGGTGCCGGCGCGCTTCAGGCTATCGGCCAGCCGCGCCGAGGTCTCGGGGCCGATATCCAGGATCATCTCGTCGGCAGTGACGGCCGCGGCCGGTTTCACCGTCGCGGCCGCAGCTGCGGCCAATTCTTTGGCCACGACCACGTCGGTCGGAATCGGCACCGCGGCGCCGCGCGCCTTCATCGCCGCCATGATTTTTTTCGCTTCTTCCACCAGTTCCGCCTCGGCGAGCGACTTGCCAATGGGCAGGCCGGCCGCAAGCATGAAGGTGTTGGCGATGGCGCCGCCGACGATGAGTTCGTCCACTTTCTCCGCCAGTGCCGCCAGGATGGTGAGCTTGGTCGACACCTTGGACCCGGCGACGATCGCGATCAGCGGGCGCGCCGGGTGCGCCAGCGCCTTTCCCAGCGCCTCGAGTTCCGCCGACATGAGGGGCCCGGCGGCAGCGACGGGCGCATACCTGGCCGCGCCGTAGGTGGTGGCTTCGGCGCGGTGCGCGGTGCCGAAAGCGTCGTTGACATAAATATCGCACAGCGCCGCGATGCGCTTGGCGAGGGCGTCGTCGTTCTTCTTCTCGCCCTTGTTGAAGCGGCAGTTCTCCAGCAGCACCGCCTTGCCCGGCTCCACCTCCACCCCGTCGAGCCAGTCGCGCACCAGCGGCACCTCGGCGCCGAGCAGGCCCGAAAGGTGCCGCGCCACCGGCGCCAGCGATTCCGTTTCGCTCCATTCGCCCTCTTTCGGGCGGCCGAAATGCGAGGTCAGCATCACCCGCGCGCCGGCGCTGAGCGCCGCGCGGATGCCCGGCAGCGCCGCCCGGATGCGGGTGTCGTCCGTGACCTTGCCGTCCTTGGCGGGCACGTTGAAATCGACGCGGATCAGCACGCGCTTTCCGCGCAGGTCGAGGTCGGTCATTTTCAGGAATGTCATGTGTTTCTCGCTACGCGACACCGGCCCGCGATGAACGGGGCATGGTCGCGACACGGGCTATTTTGCGTTCATGAACGCAACCGTCGTATCGAGCATGCGATTGCTGAATCCCCACTCGTTGTCGTACCAGGCGGACGCCTTCACCAGCGTGCCGTTCGACACCTTGGTGAGCGTGGCGTCGAAAATGCTGGAATGCGGATTGTGGTTGAAGTCCACCGACACCAGCGGTTCCTTGTTGTAGGCGAGGATGCCCTTCAGGCTGCCTTCGGCCGCGTCCTTCATCACCTGGTTCACCTCATCCGCGGTGGTCGCGCGCTTGGCGATGAAACACAGATCGACGACGGAAACGTTGATCGTGGGCACGCGCATGGCGTAGCCGTCGAGCTTGCCGTTCAGCTCCGGCAGCACCAGCCCCACCGCTGCCGCCGCGCCGGTCTTGGTCGGGATCATGGACATGGTGGCCGAGCGCGCGCGGCGCAGGTCTTCGTGGTAGACGTCGGTCAGCACCTGGTCGTTGGTGTAGGCGTGGATGGTGGTCATCAGGCCGCACACGAGGCCGATCTTGTCGTGCAGGGGCTTCACCATCGGCGCCAGGCAGTTGGTGGTGCAGGAGGCATTCGAAATCACGGTGTGCGTCGCCTTCAGCACGTTGTGGTTCACGCCATAGACGATGGTGGCGTCGATGTCCTTGCCACCGGGGGCGGAGAGGATGACCTTTTTCGCGCCCGCCTTGAGGTGGGCGCCCGCCTTCTCCTTGCTGTTGAACAGCCCCGTGCACTCCAGCACCACGTCCACGCCCATCTCGGCCCAGGGCAGTTCAGCCGGATTGCGAATGGCGCAAACGCGGATCTTGTCCCCGTTCACGACCATGAAGTCGCCCTCCACCGCCACCGTGCCCGGGAACTTGCCGTGCGTGGTGTCGTAGCGGGTCAGATGGGCGTTGGTCTGGGCATTGCCCAGGTCGTTGACGGCGACGATCTGCATATCATATTTCGACTTGCCGCCCTCGCGCAGTTTTTCCTCATACAACGCGCGCATGATGTTGCGTCCGATGCGGCCGTAGCCGTTGATTGCGACCATGATAGTCATGACTTGCTCCTAGCAGAAAATTGGAACCATGGGTACACGCGGATAGAGGCAGGTATACACGGATAGTCGCGGGCCCGGTTTGAGAAAAATCAATCCGCGAGCCCCCCGCGCAGATCCGCTCAGATCACGCTTTTCACCGCAGCCACCACGTTGTCCACGGTAAAGCCGAAGTATTTGAACAGCTCCGGACCCGGGGCCGATTCGCCGTAGCGGTCGATGCCGATCACCGCCCCTTCCAGGCCCACGTACTTGCGCCAGTAGTCGGACACGCCCGCCTCCACCGCGAGGCGCGGCATGCCGCGAGGCAGAACCGTTTCGCGGTAGGCGGCGTCCTGGCGGTCGAATACGCTGGTCGAGGGCATGGAGACCACGCGCACGCGCACGCCCTCTTCGGCGAGCCTGGCCTGCGCGCCGATGGCCAGCTGGACTTCCGAGCCGGTTGCGAGTATCAGCGCCTGCGGCGCACCCGCACAATCGGCGAGCACGTAAGCGCCGCGCGCGATTCCGGCGAGCGAGCGCGCGTCGCGCTGCTGGAACGGCAGGTTCTGGCGCGAAAACACCAGCGCGCTGGGACCATCGCGGCGCTCGACCGCCTTGATCCAGGCCAGGGCCGATTCGACGCTGTCGCACGGCCGCCATACGTCCAGGTTGGGAATCAGCCGCAGGCTCGAGACGTGCTCGACCGCTTGGTGCGTGGGGCCGTCCTCGCCCAGGCCGATCGAATCGTGGGTGAACACGAACAGGTTGCGCAGTTTCATCAGCGCCGCCATGCGCAGCGCGTTGCGCGCATAGTCGGAGAAGGTGAGGAAGGTGCCGCAAAAGGGAATGATCCCGCCGTGGAGCGCCATGCCGTTCGCGATCGCCGCCATGCCGAATTCGCGCACGCCGTAAGAAACGTAGTTGCCGCCGCCCGTAGCGCTCACCGGCTTCGCGCCGGACCAGTGGGTGAGGTTCGACCCGGTGAGGTCGGCCGAGCCGCCGACGAATTCAGGCAGCGCCGGCGCCAGGCCCTCGATCGCGTTGTGCGAAGCCTTGCGCGTGGCGATGGTCTCGGCCTTGGCGTCGATCTTCGCCAGCAGCGCGTCGCAATGCGCCTTCCAGCCCGCGGGCAATTCGCCCGCGATGCGCCGCCGGAACTCGCGTGCGAGGTCCGGATGCTGTTTCTCGCAGGCGCCGAAGCGCTCGTTCCATTCGCGCTCGATCACGGCGCCGCGCGAGCGCGCGTCCCAGCCCTCGTATACGTGCTTCGGCACTTCGAACGGCGGGTAATTCCAGCCTATCGCCGCACGCGTGGCCGCGACTTCCTTTTCGCCCAGCGCCGCGCCATGCGCGTCGTGCGAACCGGCCTTGTTCGGCGCGCCCTTACCGATGACCGTCTTGCAGCAGATGAGGCTGGGACGGTCGGTCACCGCCTTGGCCGCGCGGATCGCGCGATCCACGGCGTCGACGTCGTGGCCGTCCACCGCGGCAATGACGTGCCAGCCGTAAGCCTCGAAGCGCTGCGGCGTGTCGTCGGTGAACCAGCCTTTCACCTGCCCGTCGATGGAGATGCCGTTGTCGTCATAGAGCGCGATCAGCTTGCCCAGTGCGAGCGTGCCGGCGAGCGAGCAGGCCTCGTGCGAAATGCCTTCCATCAGGCAACCGTCGCCGAGGAACACGTAGGTATGATGATCGACGATGGCGAGGCCCGGCCGGTTGAACTCGGCGGCGAGCAACTTTTCCGCGAGCGCCATGCCGACCGCATTGGCGATGCCCTGGCCCAGCGGCCCGGTGGTGGTTTCCACGCCCGGCGCGCAGCCCTGCTCCGGGTGGCCCGGCGTCATCGAGTGCAGCTGGCGGAAGCGCCGCAGTTCATCCATCGGCAGGGCGTAGCCGGTAAGATGCAGCAGCGAATAGAGCAGCATCGAGCCGTGGCCGTTGGAAAGCACGAAGCGGTCGCGGTCGGACCATTTCGGGTTGGCCGGATTGTGGCGCAGATGGCGGTTCCACAGGGCGACCGCGATCTCGGCCATGCCCATGGGCATGCCCGGATGGCCGGAGTTGGCGGCCTGCACCGCGTCCATGGACAGGGCGCGGATGGCGTTGGCGAGTTCGGTGGTGGTGGTTTTCATGGCGGGCGGGAAGAAGCGAAGGAGGGATTATCGTCGAAGCGGCGCGATTTTTCCATTGCGCAAGAATGATGCGCCGGCCGCGAACATCTATAATCGCGTACTGAACCGAACTAATCGGGGCTGTAACAAGCATATTGGTACAGCTCCTCATTTAGGGAAGCGCAAGGGGATGCGCCCCGAAGGTCTCGATCCCCCTTCCTCGGTCCCGCTTGACGGGAGAGGGGAAAGTCCCCTCGGGGGATGTCCCCTCGTGTTCTTAGGCTACATTAACCGGAGATCAAGCAATGGCAAAAGTCGCATTCCTCGGCCTCGGCGTCATGGGCTTCCCCATGGCGGGTTATCTCGCCAAGAACGGCCATGAAGTCACGGTGTACAACCGCACGCGCGCCAAGGCCGACGCCTGGGTGGCAAAGCACGGCGGTAAGGCGGCCGACACGCCCAAAGCCGCTGCCCAGGGAGCGGCCATCGTATTTTCCTGCGTCGGCGACGATCCGGACCTGCGCGCAGTGACTCTTGGCGCGAGCGGGGCCTTCGACGGCATGGCCGCGGGCAGCATTTACGTCGATCACACCACCGCCTCGGCCAACATCGCGCGCGAACTGTTCGCCGCAGCGGCAAAAAAAAACATCCACTTCATCGATGCTCCGGTTTCGGGCGGCCAGGCGGGAGCCGAGAACGGCACGCTGACGGTTATGTGCGGCGGCGAAGCGGCGCCGTTCGAGAAAGCCAAACCGGTGATTGCCCACTTTGCCAAGGCGGTGACGCTGCTCGGGCCGTCGGGCTCGGGCCAGCTCACCAAAATGGTCAACCAGATCTGCATCGCCGGCCTGGTGCAGGGTCTGGCCGAGGGCATCACCTTCGGCCTCAAGGCGGGCCTGGACATGAAGCAGGTGCTGGAGGTGATCGGCAAAGGCGCGGCTCAGTCCTGGCAGATGGACAACCGCGGCAGGACCATGATCGACGACAAGTTCGATTTCGGCTTTGCCGTGGACTGGATGCGGAAAGACCTGCGCATATCGCTGGAAGAGGCGAAGAAAAACGGCGCGTCGCTGCCGGTCATCGAAATGATCAACGGTTATTACGGCGAAGTGCAGAAAATGGGCGGCGGACGCTGGGATACCTCCAGCCTGATCCGGCGCCTGAGAAAAGCGTAAGGCCGGATAAGCAGCGAACATGCCTCGCGCCGGCGATTCCTTATGATGCCCTTCACCGCGCCCGACTCCTACGTCGGCGGCGTGTCCGCCGCGGGCGAGCCCGACGCCGAGAGCCTGTGCTTCGTGTTCCAGCAGACCTTGCTGCTGATTGCGGGCGACCCGCCCGGAGCGCAACTGCCCGGGCATAGGGAACTCGCCAGCCTCGGTACGGCGCCATTGCGCCGCCTGTATCTGGGCACCCTGGGCGGGCGCGCCTGTTACGCCTTCGAGTACGGCGCCGATACTCAGGCGCCGCAGGGCATGCTGTGGCAGGGACTGCGCGCCCTGTACGGCAGGCTGGACGACAGCCTGTTTGCGCTCGCCGGCCGCGCGCTGCAGTTCGTCGATTGGGATCGCACCCATCAGTTCTGCGGCCGCTGCGCCACGCCCATGCGCCACCGCGGCAGCGAACGCGCGCGAGAATGCCCCGCCTGCGGGCTCATCGCGTATCCGCGCATCGCGCCTGCCGTCATGTGCCTGGTCAGGCGCGGGCGCGAGATCTTGCTCGCGCGCTCGCCGCACTTCGCGCCCGGCATGTACAGCGCGCTTGCCGGATTCGTGGAGCCGGGCGAGTCCCTGGAGCAATGTCTCGCGCGTGAGGTACTGGAGGAAACGGGGATCAAAATCGCCAACCCGCGCTATTTCGCCAGCCAGCCGTGGCCGTTTCCGCATTCGTTCATGATCGCCTTCGTTGCCGACTACGCCGGCGGCGAGATCACGCCCGCTCCGGACGAAATCGAGGACGCGCAATGGTTCACGCTCGATGCATTGCCAAAATTGCCGGCAAAGATATCGATCGCGCGCCGCCTGATCGACGGCATCGTGACTGAGATGCTCGCGTCTTGAGAGGCCTGACGTTAACGGTGAGGAGCGACCCGCTTGCGGGGCGTTTCTCTCGACTGATGGGTTAAACGCAGAAGCAAAAAGGGTTGGGAGTTTTCCTGCCTCTTCATAGCAAACGCTATCTTTGAGCCTGCGGACACCCTACTGCTGGGCCTCTTCTGCCGCCTCAATCAACATCTCAGCCGTCCAACTGGCTACTGTGCCAACTACGCTGGGGCATTTGTCCCGATGCCCACCCGCTTCTTCAAAGGCCTTTAGGTCCTTTGCATCCCACATATTGAACGGCCTGCCTAACAATTTTGTTTGCACCCCGGCGCAGATGGGGCTCCCGAACTCCGCCACAAACCGGTCGTAGAGCCGCTTCCCGAGTTCGTAGGACTGCATAAAGCGCCCGTTGCCGAAGTGCGCCCGGTCCCGCCCGCACTTTGCGCTTAACGCAAGCATACCGCCGGCTAAAGCACCACATGTTCCTCCTGTCGAAAGACCACCTCCAGCGGCCAGGCCGTGAGAAGCCTTGAAGGTCGCGTCGTCCACGATTCCCAGTACGTCCTGGATGGCTGCCAAAACACATTGCGGACAGCAGCCATACTTCTGCTCGTTTTCGTAACCGAGGGAATATGCCTTGACGATGATCTCCTGCACAGCTTGCGCATCGATGTTCGCCATCTTGCAATCTCCTTTGTTCAATCAAAAATTATACATGCGAATAGACTAGATCAAGAGCGAGAATGATTCAGAGCGAAACATTCGGAACGCATATTCGTGACCTTGCCTTAACCTAACGCGGCTGTAGAAAAAATTGTTTTCGCATTTTCGCAATCTTACAGATCAATGGCTTGCGCGCGTGAATTTCAAGAAATCAGGGTTTTTCTACAGCCTCAACGTCCGCGTTGAGCGACGCACCGCTGCGAGGCCGCGTGTCCGCTCTCGAACGCGGGGTTGGGCACCGGGAATGGCATTACGCGCCGATTTCTAATGCGTCGCTTCCGGCCGAAATTCGGAGTCCATTGCTTCCCTTGGTGGCCTTCGAGTCCATTGTGGTGAAAGATTTTCACCTTGCGCGTCCGCCAAGGGGGCGGCCTGAGATCTCTGGCTAGTCGCCTAGAAAGCGAAAATCCAGCTCCGGTTTTTTCCCGCTGACAATATCGGAGATCGCCGCGCCCGCGCCGCAGGCCATGGTCCAGCCCAGGGTGCCGTGGCCGGTGTTAAGCACCAGATTGGGATAGCGCGTGCGGCCGATGCAGGGCACGCCTCCGGGAGTGGCCGGACGCAGCCCGGCCCAGAATTGCGCATCTTCCGGTCGGCCCGCCTTGGGGAAAAGCTCGAACGTGCGCCGCACGATGGCCCGGCAGCGGACCTCGTTCACCGCGGTGTTGTAGCCGGTCAGCTCTGCGGTGCCGGCCACGCGCAGCCGGTCGCCCAGACGCGACATCACGAGCTTGTGGGCGCCGTCGCTCAAGCTGATGCGCGGCGCCACGTCGCCTTCGGCGAGCGGAATGGTGATAGAATAGCCCTTCAGCGGATAGACCGGAATCGAAATGCCGATGGGGCGCAGCAGCAACGGGCTGTAGCTGCCCAGCGCCATGACATAAGTGTCGGCCTCGATGGTCTTGCCCGTCCCCAGAAGCAGGCGGGCCACGCGCCCGCCTGCGGTCTCGACGCGCTGGATGCTGCTGCCGTAGCGGAACTGCACCCCGCGCGCCGCGCAGAGCTGCGCCAGGTCTTGCGTAAACTTGTGTGCATCGCCGGACTCGTCACCGGGTGCGTGCACACCCCCGGCGATGCGGTCGGCGCAAGCGGCGAGCGCGGGCTCCAACTCGACGCATTCGGCCGCCGTCAGCACGCGCAACTCGATGCCGTGCAGCTTCTCCAGGGACGCAGCCGCAACCGCCTCGTCCAAGGCCTGGCGGCCTTCGTAGAGGCGCAGGATGCCGCGTGTCTGCTGCTCGTATTGGATGCCGGTTTCGGCGCGCAGCGCGAGGAGTTGCGCCCGGCTGTAGCGATTGATGACGGCGATCTGAGCCGCGTTTGCGCGGCTGCGTGCCGGCAGGCACTCGCGCAGGAAGGCGAGGCCCCACGCCCACTGGTACGGATCGGCGCGCAGGCGAAACAGCATCGGTGAGTCTTCGCGCCCCAGCCATTTGAGCACCTGCGCCGGCGTTTCGGGATTGGCCCACGGCTCAGCGTGGCTGGTCGAGATCTGGCCGCCGTTGGCGAAGCTGGTTTCCATCGCGGCCGCATCCTGGCGATCGAAAACCGTGACCTCATGCCCGGCGCGGGCCAAATACCAAGCGCTCGTCACGCCGACTACGCCGGCGCCCAAGACTGCAATTTTCATTTTCCTGTGTAGGGCGATACGCCAGGCCGTCTAAAGACCGCTTGGCCGCTCACCACGAACCGGGGTCGGAGACCCTCCGCAGCCCTCTCAACCTGGGTAGGCGATCACGTCCTGGCGCTGCTCGCCCAGACCCTGGATGCCCAGATTCATGACATCGCCCGGCTTCAAGAATATCGGGTCGGGTTTCATGCCCAAGCCCACTCCGGGCGGAGTGCCGGTGGTGATGATATCCCCCGGCAGCAGCGTCATGTAATGGCTGCAGTAGGACACCAGCTTTGCCACGCCGAAAATCATGGTGCGGGTGTTGCCCTTCTGCATGCGCCGGCCGTTCACGTCGAGCCACATGTCCAGGTTCTGCGGATCGCGGATCTCGTCGGCGGTCACCAGCCAAGGGCCGATCGGGCCGAAGGTATCGCAGCCCTTGCCCTTGTCCCACTGGCTGGACTGCAGCTGGAACGCGCGCTCGGACACGTCGTTCACCACGCAGTAACCGGCAACATAGTCGAGCGCCTTGTCCTCGGGCACGTACTGCGCCCTCTTGCACATGACCACGCCCAGCTCCACTTCCCAATCGAGCTTGGTCGAATTCTTGGGCGCGATTACTTTATCGTTCGGGCCGGTGATCGAAGTAGTGGCTTTCATGAACACGATCGGCTCGGGCGGGATGGGCATGTTCGCCTCACGCGCATGGTCGGCGTAATTGAGGCCGATGGCGACGAATTTGGAAATCCCGACATAAGGCACGCCCAGGCGCGGCTCGCCCTTTACCAGCGGCAGCGTCTCGGCCTTGATCTTCCGCAGCTTCGCCAGCCCCGCCGGCGAAATCGTCGCCTGGTCGATCTGCTCCACCACAGCGGACAGGTCGCGGATGTTGCCTTGGGCATCGATCATGCCCGGTTTCTCGAAGCCATTCTTACCGTAACGACAAAGTTTCATGTTTTCTCCGTTTCAAGGGACCCGGACTTCAATACGGGGTATTTTACTTAGCAATTGCCAAATCCCCAACTGTTTCCATGGATTTTCCCGCATTCACTGCAGTTTTTTGACCATCCGCTTCGGTTCAGCCCGCAATTTAACCCTTGGAGGCGCAAAGGTTTTTTCTTGGGGAACCCTGAAAAAGCGGGCCTTGGCCTTAAATCGTCATCCCGCCATCCACCGAGAACGTGGTCCCGGTGGCGAAAGCGGATTCGTCGGAGGCCAGATAAATGAACAGCGGCACCATGTCATCCACCGTGCCCAGCCGCCCCATCGGCTGGCGCGCGATGAAATCCTTGCGCGCCTGCACCGGGTCGGGCAGCGCATTGATGCGGTCTGCGAGCGAAGGCGTGTCGATGGTGCCCGGACATACCGCATTGCAGCGTATGCCCTGCGTGACGTAATCGGCAGCAAGCGCCTTGGTCAACCCGATCACCGCAGCCTTGGAAGTGCCGTAGACCAGCCGGTTGGGCAGCCCGCGCATGCTCGATGCGATCGAGGCCATGTTGATGATCGAGCCCCCTTTTTTTGCCAGCATGCCGGGCAGAAACGCGCGCGTCACCAGGTACATGGAGCGCACATTCACGTTCATGCTGAAGTCCCAGTCCCGCGGCGTGCAGTCGAGGATGCTGCCGTGGTGCACGTAGCCGGCGCAGTTGAGCAGCACGTCGATCGCACCGACCTCGGCTGCGAGCTTCGCGATCGCCTGCTCGTCGGTGGCGTCCAGCTGCCGCGTGGTGATGCCGGCGACGCCGGCAAGCTCGGCGAGCGGCACCGGTTCGAGGTCGGTGGCCCAGACCTTCGCCCCCTCGCGGGCGAAAGCGATGGCCGCGGCCTCGCCCATGCCCTGCCCCGCCGCGGTGATGAATGCAATCTTGCCCGCCAGTCTGCCGCTCATCGAATTTCTCCCTTTTCTTTTCGCCAAACATAACACCTGCAAAAAGCGGCGCGGCCGAAACGCCGCCGGATATTGCGTTGCAATATCCGGCGATGCAGTTGAAACCTCGCCTGCCCAGGTTGAAATTGGTCTGATCACTTGACCAAAGTGTAGCGCGGCCGCTAAGCTTCCGTCCACTTTGGCGCACGCCGAGACCAAGATAATTCATGCCCCTCCAAGTGCTCGAGCGGCGCCAAAGTCCCTAAAGACGACCACTAGCGCGAAGGACGCGGCATGTCGACGCACGCCCCCGGACATTGCCGACGAAACCGAGCACGTGCTCGGCGCCGACGGTGAATTTCACGTCACCGACGAGCCGGTCGATCTGCCGCATTACCATTTCGAGGACTGGATCGCCTTCGGTTTCTTCTGGGTTCTGGCGGCCACCGTGTTCTACCAGTTCTTCACCCGCTATGCGCTCAACGACTCGGCGTCCTGGACCGAGGAAATTTCGCGCTACCTGCTGATCTGCACCGTGTTCGTGGGCGCGTCGTGTTCGGTACGCAAGAACACCCATATCCACGTCGACATCTTCTACCGTTTCCTGCCGGCGCCGGTGACGCGGGTGATGTCCACGCTGGTGGACCTGCTGCGCATCCTGTTTTTCGGCTACATGGTGTACCTCACCTACGCGCTGATGGGCAAGATCGGCAAGCAGCAGATGTCCATCATCGACTGGCCGATCGGGCTAATCTACGCCGTGGTGCTGTTCGGATTCGCCCTGATGTGCTTTCGCGCCGTCACCACGGCGATGTTGCACCGGCGGCAGGGTTACAGCGTGCTCGAGCGGCCGGAGATAGCGGGGAGCGAGGAAGCATGACCGCCGCGCTGCCGATCATGACGCCGGTGCTCTTGATCGGCGGCATGACCAGCGGCATTTTCACCGCCACCGAGGGCGCCATCGCCGCCTGCGTCTGGGCGATATTTCTCGGCCTCGTGTGGTATCGCACGCTCAACTGGAAATTGCTGGTCAAAGTGTCGATGGAGACGGTAGAGACCACTGCGACCGTATTGCTCATCGTCGCCGCAGCGTCGATTTTCGGCTGGCTCCTGACCGTCACCAAGGTCACCGATGCCGTCGCAGCCGCGGTGCTCCCCTACACCCACAATCCGGCGATGTTCCTGCTGCTGGCAAACCTGCTGATGCTGTTCGTGGGCTGCTTTCTGGAACCGACCGCCGCGATCACCATCCTGGTGCCGATCCTGCTGCCGATCTGCCACCAGCTCGGCATCGACCCGGTGCACTTCGGCCTGGTGATGGTGCTGAACCTGATGATAGGCCTGCTGCATCCGCCCATGGACATGGTGCTGTTCGCGCTGGCGCGCGTGGCGAAGCTGTCGCTGGAGCGTACCACCATCGCCATCCTGCCCTGGCTGGTGCCGCTCTTGGTAAGCCTGATACTGATCACCTACATTCCCGAAATCGCCTTGTGGCTGCCGCGGAAGTTTTTTCCGTAGCGACCCGCTCTCCTCGGCATATGCGGCGTCTTACACCGCGGATTTGCGCGCTGCGCGCGCCAACCGTGTTTTCTGTACGGATAAAAACCATCCGTACAGAAAACACGGTTATCGATAAAAGCAAGGACGGCATGAGGTTTCTCGTCCGCGCAACAACGCAGCTCTGCAACATCGGAGAGCCCGATTGCAAAGGAGTAGAATTATCTTTCTTCACCAAATCTGAATGGTAGAGGTAGGACCATGCTGCAAGCCGCAGATCTGACGATTCGTCTCAACCCCGCCGACCACGTGGTCATCGCCCGCGTCGAAATTGCCGAGGGCACGACGCTGCTCAGGGAACACGGCGTCCGCGTTTCGGCCCGCGTGCCGGCCGGGCACAAGATCGCGGTGCGCGAGGTCAAGACCGGCAGTCCGGTGCGGCGTTACAACCAGATCATCGGTTTCGCCACCCGCGACATCCACGCGGGCGAGCATGTCCATGTGCACAACATCGCCATGGGCGACTTCGACCGCGATTATGCCTTTTGCGCCGACGCCAAACCGACCGATTACGTCGCCGAGCCCGCCAGCTTCCAGGGCATCGTGCGTGCCGACGGGCGCGTGGCCACGCGCAACTACATCGGCATCCTCACCAGCGTCAACTGCTCGGCCACGGTGGCGCGCATGATCGCCCGGCATTTCGACAACCGGCTGGATGCCTGGCCCAACGTGGACGGCGTGGTCGCGCTCACGCACAAGAGCGGCTGCGGCATGGCCTCCGAAGGCGAGCCCATGGACGTGCTGCGCCGGACCATGGCCGGTTACGCGCGCCACGCCAACTTCTGCGCCGTGCAGATCGTCGGCCTGGGGTGCGAGGCGAACCAGATCGCGAGCCTGCTCTCGACGCAGCAACTCAAGCGCAGCGACACGTTCGCCGCCTACACCATCCAGGAAAAGGGCGGCACGATGAAGGCGGTGCGCGAAGGCATTGCGCGGATCGAGGCGATCCTGTCCGAAGCCAACCGGGTGAAACGCGAAACCGTGCCGGCGAGCCGTCTGCTCCTCGCGCTGCAATGCGGCGGGTCGGACGGCTACTCCGGCATTTCCGCCAACCCGGCGCTGGGCGCCGCGGTCGACCTGCTGGTGCGCCACGGCGGCAGCGCGATCCTGTCGGAAACGCCGGAGATCTACGGCGCCGAGCACTTGCTCACGCGCCGCGCGGTCACGCGCGAAGTGGGCGAAAAGCTGATCCGCCGCATCAAGTGGTGGGAAGAGTACACGGCGCGCAACGGCAACGAGATGAACAACAATCCCTCCCCCGGCAACAAGGCGGGCGGCCTCACCACCATCCTGGAGAAGTCGCTCGGCGCCGTGGCCAAGGGCGGCACCACCAATCTGGTCGATGTGTACGAATACGCCGAAGCGGTCACGGCCAGGGGTTTCGTCTACATGGACACGCCCGGCTACGATCCGGTGTCGGCGACCGGCCAGATCGCAGGCGGCGCCAACCTGGTCTGCTTCACCACCGGCCGCGGCTCGGCCTACGGCTGCAAGCCCGCACCCTCGCTCAAGCTCGCCACCAACACGCGGCTGTTCGAGCACCAGGAGGAGGACATGGACATGAACTGCGGCAGCATCGTCGACGGCAAGGAGAGCATCGGGCAAGTCGGGCGGAAACTGTTCGAACTGATCCTCAAGACCGCCTCGGGCGGGAAAACCAAGAGCGAGGCCTTCGGCTACGGCGAAGACGAGTTCGCGCCCTGGGTCCTGGGAGCGACCATGTAATGGACGAGTCCCGGCAAAAGCCCCGGCGCCATGACACGAACCGCTTCAGCGCCTTCATGCGCGCCGCCCTGATCCATCTCGCACTGATCACTGCCATTACGTGCGCAGCGGAACCGGCGCTGGCCAAGGTGGTGGTGAAAAAAGGCGTCTACGGCGCCATCGCCCTGCAGCGCGAGACGGGGCAGCTCGGCTACGCCTACAATTCCGCCACTTCGCGCGCGGCCAAGATGGAAGCCCTGAATCAATGCGCCCACCCGCGCTGCGAAGTCGTGGCGGCCTTCAGCAACGCCTGTGGCGCGCTTGCGCGCGGACCGAAAAAATATTTTCCCGCGACCGGCGCCACCCGGCAGGAAGCCGAAACCAAGGCGCTGCGCCTGTGCGCGGCCAAGGATTGCGAAGTGGCCGCCTGGGCCTGCACCAAGTAAATCTGCGGGAGTGATCTGGATGCTGTAAATCTTTAAAAATGGATCTGGCCGTGCCCAGGCGCTATATGGGCCGTAGCCTGATCATTATATCGATGGTGATATAATCATCCTCACCGTTATCAAGCTCGCTCGCCCATGCCCGCCTCGTCCCTGGTCCCACTCAAACGCCAGCTCGCGCGCAGGATCGCGGCCTGCGTTGGTGACCGGAATCTGCGCCAGGTCGAGGCGGCGGAAATGCTTGAACTCACCCAGCCGCGGCTCAACGCCCTGCTCAAGTGCCGCGTGGAACTGTTCAGCCTGGATGCGCTGGCGCAAATCGCCATGCGCGCCGGTCTTACGGTGCGCGTCAGCGCGACACGACGCTACCGCAGCGCATAGGCAAGACGAGTCCGTGCAACTGGCGCGGTGCCTCAAAGCCTGCGGGCCTTGCCTGCCTCGTATTCGATACGAGCTTCGGCCGCGAGCTGGCCGAGCTTTCCCGCCCGCTGGTCTGCCTCGATCTGCCGGTCCCAGGCGCACGCATCGAATCGGACGACGCAGCTCCAGAACGCATACAATTCGCATATAAAGCGATCTCCTTGGTCGCGCTTCTTATGAGATACCCTATGGCGGAAAATGAAGAAGATTATTTGCGCCAGTGTTTGGAGCAAGGCATTTGCCCTGTTTGTCAGCAGCCGATTGCAAAAAAGTTTGGAAGTGGTCAACTCAAGGACGGGGTGTTCTGTTCGTTGGATTGCTATGGAGAATGGCATAAGGCATCGCTGATGCGGCGACATCAAGACCGGGTACAGAAGGGGAGCTCCGATGAATGAGGTGATGACGAAGATCAATTTACCGGCCGATCCAAGTTCGACGGCTACGATACGCTCGGGCGACTATACAGGAATACTCCCGAGCCAGAAAATTAAGGAGATGCTGAGTAATAGCGAGATCAAGCCGCTGCTGCGACCGATTGATAATGACCAAATCCAGCCTGCTAGCATAGATCTACGACTCGGCGATTATGCGTACCCAGTAGATACGAGCTTTCTTCCCGGCAAGGGAATGAGGGTGCTCGAAAAAATGAGGCAGCTCGACGACCGGTTTGACGATTTCAAAATCGATCTCCGCAATGGCGCTGTTCTAGAAAAGGGGCGGATATATGTTGTCCCTCTCTTGGAAGCCATTAATTTGAGGAGTGAGGTGGCCGCCTTTGCTAACCCTAAGAGTTCAACGGGCCGACTGGATATCTTGACGCGCTTAATTGCCGATGGAGCCACTATTTTTGACCAGGTAAGAGAGGGTTATAAAGGTGAGCTCTATATAGAAGTCGCGCCGAGAAGTTTCAGTGTGGTGGTGAAAACTGGAACCCGCCTGAACCAGCTAAGGTTTCGCCGCACACGAGGGGAGGAGCCGAAACCGGTCACGTCCGCAGACTGGAAACAGCTTCTGGACGAAGGCCAGATCGTAGATTTCCGCGATCGTGAGAAAAAGGCGAGATCAATCAAAACAGGTGTGTTGCCTTTCACAGTGGATTTGGAAGGCTCCGGTGCGGAAGATAACCTGATCGGATACCGTGCAAAGAAACATGCCAAGCGAATCGATCTGGAGAAACGGGATTATGACCCACTCGATTTCTGGGAGCCGATTCGTTTTCACAAAACGTCTTCGCTGATATTGGACCCTGATGAGTTCTATATTCTCATGACGAAAGAAGCGATCGCGGTGCCCCCGGAATACGCGGCTGAGATGTTGCCGTACGATACCCGCGCTGGTGAATTCCGCGTTCACTATGCCGGCTTTTTTGATCCTGGATTTGGTTGGAACGCCAAGACAAATAGAGCGGGAAGTAGCAGGGGAGTTCTGGAAGTTCGCTCACACGAGGTGCCTTTTCTGCTTGAACATGGGCAGACTGTCGGCTGGCTCCACTATGAGCGTATGGCAGCTCAGCCCGAGCTGTTGTACGGTCAAGACTGCAACTCGAACTATCAGGGACAGAGCCTTAAATTGGGCAAACAGTTCACGCAACTGCGCAGCTAGTCACATCGCGCGGTACGATTTCATACATTACGAAATCTGATCATGATGGAAACGACCGAGTTAAACACATCCGATACAAGACATCCGTTGTTGTGGTGAAGTGGGTCGGTACGCATGCCGAATACTCGAAACTCTAGAGAGAAATCCTATGTCTACCGAAATCGCCGTAGTCAAGACTGACGCTCAGTACCGGGATTATGTCTCGGAGATTGGGGCACTCGTTGCGCTCGATCCTGACCCCTCTACTCCAGAGGGTAAGCGTCTGGAATTGCTTGCGCTCGTCGTGGAGACCTATGAGAAGGAGGGTTACCGTAGTTGACCTGAACGCCTGCGTCGCGTATCGTCTTACCTTGTTGTCTTACCGGAGGGTATCATGGAGTCGATCAGGGCTTCGAGCAAAGGGCAGATGATCATTCCCAAACCGATCCGCGAAGCGCTGGACATCCGCAGCGGCACGCAGCTGAACGTGGAACTGGATCCCGGCAAGGGCTTCAAGGTCACGATCAAGCCGATCGATCACGTCGAGCGGGTGCGGGGGCTGGCGGGTTCGCTCGCCCATCGTGCCAAGCCCATGACGTCTGCGCAGGAAGCGGCTGCGCTCCTTAAAGCGGTGCAGGCCGACGATGAACGCACCAAGAGCCGCGGGCGGCGGCGGTGATAAGCGTCGACACCAACCTGCTGGCCCGCTTCCTGCTCAAGGACGATCCGGCCCAATTCCGCCGTGCAGTCGCTGTGCTGCAAGCCGACGAGGATGTGTTTATCCCGATCACGGTGCTGCTCGAACTCGCGTGGGTGCTGAAAGCCAGGGAAACGACGCGCGAAGAAATTCTCGCTTCGCTGCGGGGGATACTGGCACTGCCGCACGTGCGGCAGCAACATGCGGAAGCCGTGCGCGTTGCGCTCGACTGGGTCGACGCGGGCATGGACGTCGCGGACGCGCTCCATCTGGCATTGTCCGGGAAGGCGACGAAGTTCCTTACCTTCGACACAACGCTCGCGCGCCGCGCTGCGAGACTTGGCGCGCAGCCGCCCGCTTCGGCGCCCTAAGACCGCATGCCGACACTCGATTGGCGCTTTCAAGCAGATTGATCCAAAGATGGACAGTGGCGCGGATTTTTCGCAGGAATACGGAATGGCCATGCACAGCCGGAAAAAGAATGGATAGCGATACAAGTCTGAGCGGATAGTCGAGTACAAAGGCGAGCATCTGGTTGCGGGGGAGCTGGAAAAACGCCAGGTCGGCGAAGTCTGGGCCGGATCCAGTGGCGGAAGATGCCTCTTCCTGATGGCGGTGAAGAAGGACGAAGCGGGCCGCGATGTGCGCGCACAGCTCGATGCGGCAATCGGCCAGAGCTAGACCGGTACTCGTAAATTCATAAGATTGGTTTTAGGCCACGCGGCAAGCAGCTTGGCTTATAGACCGATCGTTATCTCAATTCCAGTATAGATACAGTCTGGCGGCCGCTGGGCGCAACTGCGGCTTTAGGCATTGCCATTCGCTCCTGACCTTGTCTGCTACGCTAAAATCATTGCAGGCGAGAGCCGCTGCGGTACCTTGGCCTACTCCCCCATCTGCAACAAAGCCCCGCGCTCTCGCGCGCCGCGGAAGGCGGCGAAAAAGATGCCGATGCCGACGCAGAGATAGACCGCGTTCAGCGCCACCGCGCCGAAGAACAGGTCCCACTTGAACACGGCCTCGAGCAGCACGCCACGCATGCCTTCGAATACATAGCTGGTCGGCAGGCACCGGGCCACGCTTTGCAGCCAGCCCGGCAGCACGCTGATCGGATAGTAAATGCCGGAAATCGGCGCGATGATGAATATCGTGCCCCAGGCGAGGTTCTCCGCCGCCAGGCCGTAACGCAGCACCAGCGCCGCCACCATCAGCCCCACCGCCCAGCCGGTGACGAGCAGGTTGGCGAAGAACGCGACCAGCGGCAGTCCCAGATCGAAAATCGAGGCCGCATACAGCACGATCGCCAGCGCCACCGCGGCGCCGACGCCGACGCAGGTGCGCAGGAAACTCACCGCCACGATCGAGGCGATCAGCTCCATCGGTCTGAGCGGGCTGACGAACAGGTGGCCGAGATTGCGCGAATACAGCTCCTCGAGAAAGGCGAGCGCAAACGCGAGCTGGCCGCGGAACAGCACTTCCCACAGCAGCAGGCCGGAAATAAGCAATGCCGGCACCTGCGCCACGACGGAGGAATTGGTGGCGAAAAACTTGGCGATGAAGCCCCACAACACCATGTTCATCGTCGGCCAGTAAGCGGTTTCGAGCACGCGCACCCAGGATCTGCGCCACAGATAGACGTGGCGCAGCACCATGCCGTAAATGCGCTGCAGCGATTGGCTCACCGGTGCACCTCGTCCGCCGCCACCTCGGCCGCCCGCTGCTCGGCGCGCGCCACGTCGAGGAACACCTCCTCCATGCTGCTGCGGCCGTAGCGCGCGATCAGCTCGGGCGGCGAGCCGCGATCGACGATGCGCCCCTGCTTCATCATCAGCACCTGATGGCAGATGCGCTCGACTTCGACCATGTTGTGCGAGGCGAGCAGCAGCGTCGCGCCGGATTGCCGCTGGTATTCGACCAGGTGCGTGCGGATGCGGTCGGCGATGTCCGGGTCGAGTGACGCGGTGGGCTCGTCCAGCAGCAGCACCTCGGGCCGGTTCAGCAGCGCCTTCGCCACCGACACGCGCGTGCGCTGGCCGGCGGAAAGCGTGCCGTAATGGCGCTTGAGCAGCGGCGCGAAATCGAACTGCGCCGCGAGTTCGGCAATGCGTTGCCGGATCCGCGCGAGGCCGTAGAGGTGGGAGAAAACGACCAGATTTTCTTCCACCGTGAGTTTCTTCGGCAGCTCGACGTAGGGCGAGGTGAAATTCATGCGCGGCAGGGCGCGGTAGCGGTCGCGCGCCATGTCCACGCCGAGCACGCGCACGCTGCCCGAGGTCGGCAGCAGCACCCCGAGCAGGATCGCGAGCGTGGTGGTCTTGCCGGCGCCGTTTCCGCCCAGGAGCGCGCAGGTGGTGCCCGGATCGACCTGGAAGCTCAGGCCGCCCACGGCCTGCACGCGGCCGTAGCGCTTGACCAGGTTTTCGACCGCGATGGCGTGGCTCAAGCGCTTCCCCTGCAGTTTCGTGCGCTTGCCATATCTCGGAGTAGCCAGGCGAACGAGTGTTAGAATTTTAACATGAAGCCGCAAGTGCCCCGATTTGCCGGAACGCGCCTGTACTGCGATTTACCCCTCTCGCCCGGCGCAGAAATCGCGCTGCCCGAAGCCGCCGCCCGCCATGCGGTGACCGTATTGCGACTGCAGGTGGGCGACACGCTGAACCTGTTCAACGGTGCGGGCGGGGAATATCGGGCCCGCCTGGTCGCCGTGGGCAAGCGCGAAACCCGGGCGCGCCTGATCGAGTTCCACGCGGCCGAGCGCGAATCGCCGCTGGAGATCACGCTGGCACTGGGCATCTCCGCGGGCGAGCGCATGGACTACAGCCTGCAGAAGGCCACCGAACTCGGCGTCACCGCCATCGTCCCGCTCGCCACCGAGCGCAGCGTGGTCAAGCTCACCGGGGAGCGCTCCGACAAGCGCCTGCAGCACTGGCGGCTTGTGGTCATCGCCGCCTGCGAGCAATGCGGACGCAACCGCGTGCCCGCAGTCGCGCCGGTACAGACGCTCGTTGCCTATCTAGCCGCGGCCGACCGCGGCACGCGGCGGCTGCTGCTGTCGCCGGATGCGGCCATGCCCCTGAAGCAGGTGCCGCCCTCAGGCGCGGTAGTGCTGCTGATCGGCGCCGAAGGCGGTCTCGCGCCATCCGAATACCAGGCTGCCGAAGCCAGCGGATTCGAACCGGTCAGCCTGGGGCCGCGCATCCTGCGCACCGAAACGGCGCCGGTCGCGGCGCTGGCGGTGCTGCAGGCGCTGTGGGGAGATCTTTGACGGGTCCGCCGCGCCGTTCCGGTTCATGACCCGCGGCGTGTACTGCCCTTCTCGCTCGCGGGGCCAGCTCTCACGCGTTCCACCGCACCTTCCATGTTCGCGGCGTAGAGGTGGGCCGCAGTGGCTTTGCCGCCCTCGGCCGCGCGCTGCGCCTTGATCGCCTCCCAGGCATGATCGAGCTAGATCAGCATGACCGCGCCGTGTTCAAATTTCTGTCAGGACGAGTTCTCCTACTGCCCGCACGTCTGTCAAGAATGTAATTTCCCGGTCACCTTCCTGTAGGGGCGCGGCTCCTAAGATGAGGGCATGGTTGGACGAAGCAAACCGGACACCATGCCGAATCCATGACGGAGCATTTCATGGTCAATCAACTTAGGAGTAATTATCATGTTCAAGAAACTTTTGGTAGCCGCCGCAAGCAGCATGATCGCACTGTCCGCCTTTGCGGTGGGCGCAAACCGGGTGGAAAACTCCGTCGAACTCAAGGATGGCTCGACGGTGCACATTTTCGCCGACGGCAAGATGGGCATGGAAGACAGGTTCGGTCGCGCCGTCTACATGGCGCCGGGCCATGTCATGGAGACCAAGGACGGCAAGAAAATCGTCATGGTCGGAAACGAGATCTGGCGCGTTGACCAATTGCTTAACAAGAGCCAGCCTGCCCCCTGATCGGGCCATCAATCGATCAGCGGCAATTGCTCTTCCTCGCGGCCTCTTCATGGGGCCGTTTTTTTTAAATGGCGATAGCGCGTCCGGCGCATGCGTTTGATCAATATTTCTCTATCGCACGATCGGCGTGCGCGGCGGCGTGAAATTCGTTTGAAGCCGGAGAAACGCGGCGACCTGAATGCTCGTCAACGCGCCGAGTCCGACCGCGAAAAATAGCGTCTTTCGAAGTCGGCAAGACGCCCTTTCAGATAGGTTTCCGCGGCCGCGGCATACTCGCGCAGAAGCTCCGCGGCCAGCGGCACGAAAACGTCCAGTATATTCGGGTCGAAATGCGCGCCCCGTCCTTCGGCCAGCACCCGCATCGTTTCATCCAGCGCCAAGGCAGGCTTATACGGTCGCTCGGAGGTTAACGCGTCGAATACGTCGACAATCGCGAACAGCCTCGCATTGAAAGGAATCGCCTCGCCGCTCACACCGCGCAAGTAGCCTGTCCCGTCATATTTCTCGTGATGAAACGCGACGACGTCGCGCGCCTTTGCGAGCCATTTCGACTCACCGACGATGTCTTCACCGATAGAAACATGGGTCTTGATCGTCCCGAACTCGGCAAGGCTCAGCTTTCCCGGCTTGAGCAGAATGCCGTCGGGGATGCCGATCTTGCCCACATCGTGCAGGAAGGCGCCGGCGATCAATGCGGCAATTTCGTCCTTCGGCCGCCCCAGCGCCTGTGCCAGCCTGACCGCGTAAAGCGTAACCCGATAGTTATGCGCATCGGTGTCCGAATCGCGCTTGGCGATGGCGCTGCCCAGGGTGCGCATCAGTTCGACGTTGCTGTCGAGCAGCGCATCGGAGAGCCGCAGCGTATCCCGGTTGAGGGCCACGATGACCGGATACAGCGCCAAAGTGGTCAACGCGACCACCAACAACACGAGCAACAGTGCATCGCGCACCCGCTGCGCGATCGCCTCCAGGGTTTGGGGTGCGACCCGATAGATGCCCTCGAAGTAACCGAAGATCCTGTTCGCGGACGAAACCAGGGGTATAAGGACCTGGATGTGGAGGGCGCCGCCCGCCTGGATCTTGTTGTGATGGTGCACTCCCGGGGCCGGGAACTCGTGGCGGTGCGCGGCCGCAGCGGCGGCCAGGTCGCGATTCTCGCCTTCCCACACCTCGATCAGCAGCCGTTGCGCCGGGGAATACAGCCTGATGCTAACAAAGTGGGTTTGTTCGAGAAATTCGCGCAGCGCCCGGCGATGCGCTTCTGGATCGCCATAGAACATGGCGGCATTGGCGGGTGTATTGAATCGTCCGGCGGCCTCGGTCACCAGATCGAAGACGAAATTGTCCACCCGGCGACTTTCGATCCAAAAGGTGAGCGCACTGAGGACAACGGACAGGATCAGCCACGCGGCTACAAGCCGCGCTGCCACCTTGCGCTGAATCGACGACGTCACCGGCGCCTCCGGTCAGACATCCGCCAAGGATAGGGCGAGCCGTGCGCGCGAGGAGGCCGGTCGCATCGGGCCCGGCCTCCCGGAAAGGCCGGGTGCGGCGCGTCAGGGTTTGTCCGAATCAGGCTTCGCCGCGCCGTCCTCATGTGGTTGCGTGGCCTGGCTCGGCGAACCGTGAGAGCTATGCGAACCCATATGTCCACCGTGACCCCCAACGAGCAGTAACACGATCATCAATACCATCATCGCTGCGATTTTTTTCTCCTGATAGAATGTAACGTCACCAAAATCAATCAGCGCGCAGGCGCCGGAATCAGCGTCACTGCCGGAACGGTCGATGAAACCATTCCGCCCATTGCCGGCGCGGAATTCAGTTGCGGATGCGATTGGGCGCCTCTTCACTGCGGGTCCGGACGCTGTACACCTTTTCCACGGGAAGAATCGCCACGATCCCGTCACCAGGGGACTCCGAATGGGCCGTGTCCAATATGGCGGCGACAATGGATTCGACCCTGTCCTGCTCCACGTATATCTCGATTTTCACCTGGTCCACCAGCCAGTCGCCCGAAAACAAGTTCGCATGCGCGCCGAAACCCTTCGCCCTGGTTACAGTGAGGCCGCGCACGCCCATTTCCTGAAGTGCTTTTTCCACCGGCTCCAATGCGAGCGTGCGGACGATCGCGACAACGAGTCTGAGTTCCATGGTCGTCCCTTATTTGATTGCTAACCTGCAGTTCCCCGCTGTCTTGCAGGGCCACCCCGCGCGCTTTCCTTGCGCACCGCGAATTCCTTCACCAGTCCGTAAATCGCCGGAATCACTATCAGCGTCAGAACGGTGGATGAAATCATCCCGCCCACCATCGGCGTCGCGATCCGGCGCATGACTTCCGATCCCGTGCCGCTGCCCCACATGATGGGCAAGAGGCCGGCCATGATCGCGACCACGGTCATCATTTTCGGCCGCACGCGCTCCACCGCGCCCTCCATGATCGCCGCGTAAAGGTCGGCCGTCGTGACCCTGCCCCCCTCGGCCGCGCGCTGCGCCTTGATCGTCTCCCAGGCATGATCGAGGTAGATCAGCATGACCACGCCGGTTTCCGCCGCCACGCCGGCGAGCGCGATGAAGCCCACCGCCACCGCCACGCTCATGTTGTAGCCGAGCAGCCACATCAGCCAGACCCCGCCCACCAGGGAAAAGGGCACCGACAGCATCACAATGACGGTCTCCGTGAGCCGCCTGAAATTGAGGTAGAGCAGCAGAAAAATAATCAGCAGCGTGAACGGCACCACGATCGCGAGCTTGGCTTTCGCCCGCTCCATGTACTCGAACTGGCCGCTCCAGGTGGCGTAGTAGCCGGCCGGGAATTTCACCTGCTCCTGCACCGCCTTCTGCGCGTCGCTGACATAGCCGCCGATGTCGCGACCGCGGATATCGACGAATATGTAGGCCGTCAGCAGCGCGTTCTCGGTGCGGATGGCGGGAGGCGCCTGCGCGAGGCTCACGCGCGCGAGCTGCCCCAGCGGAATCATCGCGCCCCCCATGATCGGCACCAGCACCTGTCCGGCGATGGCCTGCGGGTCCTGCCGCAGCTCGCGCGGATAGCGCACGATCACGCCGTAGCGTTCCAGCCCCTCCACCGTGGTGGTCACCATTTCGCCCCCGAGGGCGGTCCCGATCACGTCCTGCAGTTCGCCCACGCTCAAGCCATAGCGCGCCAGCGCCATGCGATCGGGCTCGATGTCGAGATAATAGCCGCCGGTGACGCGCTCGGCGTAGGCGCTGGTGGTGCCGGGCACGGTCTTCACGACCGCTTCGATCGCCTTCGCCAGTTTCTCGATCTCGGTCAGGTTCTTGCCGAACACCTTGATACCGATCGGCGTGCGGATGCCGGTTGCGAGCATGTCTATGCGCGCCTTGATCGGCATGGTCCAGGCATTCGATACGCCCGGAATCTGCACCGCCTCGTCCATTTCGGCGATCAGCTTGTCCACCGTCATGCCCGGTCGCCATTGGTCCTCGGGCTTCAAATTGATCACGGTCTCGAACATTTCCACCGGCGCCGGATCGGTGGCGGTGGCGGCGCGCCCCGCCTTGCCGAATACCGATTCCACCTCGGGGAAACTCTTGAGTATCTTGTCCTGGGTCTGCAGCAGTTCCGCCGACTTGGTGATCGACAAAGACGGCAGCGTGGCCGGCATGAACAGCAGCGAACCTTCGTTCAGAACGGGCATGAACTCGGTACCCAGTTTCATGGCGGGATACACGGAAACGCCCAATGCGACCACGGCGGCAACGATGGTGAGCTTCTTCCAGCGCATCACCCAGGCGATGACCGGGCGGTAGATCCAGATAAGGAAGCGATTGACCGGGTTTTTCTTCTCCGCCATGATTTTGCCGCGGATGAACAGCAGCATCAGCACCGGCACCAGCGTGATCGACAGCAGCGCGGCGCCCGCCATGGCAAAGGTCTTGGTGTAGGCAAGCGGCGCAAACATCCGGCCTTCCTGCGCTTCGAGCGTGAACACCGGCAGGAAAGACACAGTGATGATCAGCAGGCTGAAAAACAGCGCCGGCC